>SWBY01010197.1_pt1 | contig 178838 bp, 140 predicted proteins | sample 4693071 | NCBI WGS metagenome assembly SWBY01 (sample SAMN10267273, study PRJNA491770) | bioreactor metagenome | isolation source: DHS bioreactor inoculated with marine methane seep sediment | place: Japan: Omine Ridge, Nankai Trough | collected 2006-05-06 | reverse complement strand
TTCTGCTTCTGCTTCTGCTTCTGCTTCTGCTTCTGCTTCAACCTCAACACCACTACCGGATTTCGGGTCTGTGTCATTCCATCCATCTGGATCCTTAGGTTTCCTACCGGTCATGATGTCATCAATCTGGCTACAATCGATAGTCTCGTACTTGATCAAGGCCTCAGCCATAACCTTGAGCTTATCCAAATTATCCTTAAGTATGGCCTCAGACCGCTGATAGTTACGGTCTATGAAGACCCTAATCTCTCTATCAATGGAATTGGCGGTGGTATCAGAGACATTCTTGTGTTGCGTCACAGAGCGGCCAAGAAATACCTCTTCCTCTTCTTCACCATAGGACAATGGACCCAATGCCGTGGACAGCCCCCACTTGGTCACCATACTGCGGGCAATGTCGGTGGCACGTTTGATATCATTAGAGGCACCGGTGGTAATCATTTCCGGGCCGAAGGTAATCTCTTCAGCGATACGCCCACCAAACAGACTGGAGATCTGGCTCTCCAGACGCTCCTTGCTCATGCTGTAACGATCCTCTTCAGGCAGAAACATAGTTACACCCAAAGCCCGCCCACGCGGGATGATACTTACCTTGTAGACCGGGTCGTGCGACGGCACTAAACGTCCCACTATGGCATGGCCTGCCTCATGATAGGCGGTCAGTTTCTTCTCATCATCGCTCATCACCATGGAGCGACGTTCAGCCCCCATCATGATCTTGTCTTTTGCCTTCTCCATATCAGACATTTCGACCAACCGCTTGTTGGAGCGAGCGGCAAACAGGGCTGCTTCGTTTACCAGATTGGCCAGATCAGCACCGGAAAACCCCGGCGTACCACGGGCAATCACACCTGTGGCTAAATCGTCTGATATAGGTACCTTGCGCATGTGCACCTTAAGGATCTGTTCACGGCCACGTATATCCGGCAACGGCACCACCACCTGACGATCAAAACGTCCTGGACGCAGCAACGCAGGATCCAGAACATCCGGACGGTTGGTGGCAGCGATAACGATAACCCCTTCATTACCTTCAAACCCATCCATCTCCACCAGTAACTGGTTCAGGGTCTGCTCACGTTCATCATGTCCGCCACCAAGACCGGCGCCACGATGCCGTCCGACGGCGTCTATTTCATCAATAAAGATGATGCAGGGGGCATGCTTCTTGGCCTGCTCGAACATATCCCTCACCCTGGAGGCACCCACACCTACGAACATCTCGACAAAATCAGATCCTGAAATGGTGAAGAACGGCACCTTGGCCTCGCCGGCGATGGCTCTGGCAAGAAGGGTCTTACCCGTACCGGGGGAACCAACCATCAATACGCCCTTGGGAATCTTGCCCCCCAGCTTTTGGAACTTACCGGGGTCGCTCAGGAACTCCACCATCTCGGAAACCTCTTCCTTGGCTTCTTCAACACCAGCCACATCGGCAAAGGTAACCTTGACCTGATCCTCGGTGAGCATGCGGGCCTTGCTCTTGCCAAAAGACATGGCACCACGACCACCACCACCGCCTTGCATCTGGCGCATAAAGAAGATCCAGAGTCCGATCAGGATAAACAGAGGGAACCAATTAATCAGGATAGTCATCAGCACCGATTGCTTCTCCGGTGGCGTAGCAACAATCTGAACATCATGGTTCAACAGGTCGCCGACCAGGCCACTATCGCCGGGACTTTCAGTTAGAAAGGTGTCACCAGAACGGAATTTGCCTTCAATGGTGCGCCCGGTAATCTTTACCGACTCAACTGCACCGCTTCTTACCTGCGTGATAAAATCAGAGTAGCTCAGGCTACTGGAACTCACCTTTTGTGCGGTGAAATTATTGAATACTGACATCAGAACGATCGCAATGATCACCCACAAGATCAGATTTTTTACCATATCATTCAATGTCACATCCTCATCAGACCCATCTGAACGTCAGCTACAAACGACAGAAATCATATTACTCAATAGCAGCTATTACATTGATATATAATAGCCCGCCTAAATTTGACCCAAAAAATCACTGATTAATTCAATAATCCAGGTAACACCGGGATATATCGGCATTCTCAATCAGACTACTACACATCAAAACCAGTCGCTACCAGATACACTTCCCGGCTTTTCGGGCGCGATGCCTTGGGTTTCCTGGTAACAACCTTGCTAAAACTACTCCGCAGATCACGAATAAATTGGTCGAAACCCTCTCCTTGAAACACCTTTACCACCAATCCACCGCCAGGCTTCAGTACCTTACCGGCGAAATCCAGGGCCAGTTCGCACAAATACATAGCCCGGGGCTGATCAACCACAGTCATACCAGTTACATTGGGGGCCATATCAGAAATAACAAGATCCACGCTGGAACCATCAAGCCGCTCCTGTAACTGCGCCAGCACAGAATCCTCACGAAAATCACCCTGAATAAATGCCACATCTTCCAGCGGATCCATCGGCAGTATATCCAGCGCCACCATCCTGCCCTTGGAACCGACAATCTTGCCAGCATACTGAGACCAGCCGCCAGGAGCAGACCCCAAGTCCACGATCACTTGTCCCGGCTTGATTATCCTGTCCCGCTGTTGTATCTCCTGCAGCTTGTATACAGCACGGGAACGAAAACCTTCCTTATGGGATTTAAGTACGAACTCATCCTTGAAATGGCGGTCTAGCCAGCTCCGACTGCTTTTACTTCGTTTCATTGTTTAAACATTAACCATTCATTACAAATATTTTCGGCTGGCTACAGAATGCCCGTGTCGTACCCGTGATTAATGCCAGACCATCAGAATCGTCCAGTGAATTTCTACAAAGCCAACCAGCGCAACATTGAATACAAGACATACCGGGTTCAGCGGAAAAGGTAACCAAGTCACGCCCCGGGCGTCAGGGTGTGGGGCCATTATCAATGGTTTTGCGACTAAACCTCAAGCATATCTTCCGCATATCAAGATAATTAACACTCTAGGAATGTGCTATAACACCCTAATAGAACGAATAATTACCCCAACAAATATGTGCCAAACAGTTGAGGAACATTATGTGTTTACACTTAAGAATTCAGCTACAGATGCCGCTCTATAACTTAACCATGTACAACACACCCGAACGGTAACAAAATGTTTACACACTCCACCTTCCAATACCGAGTGGCAATTTATTGCGGCCGGCCACCATCATCCGGCACATACTAAACGCAATGTTCAAACAATATCTCATATATGACAGCAGAAAAATGAAGGCGTTTTTGGCCTGGCCTATGCTGTTTCTACCGCTCTGCGCCAATGCGCTTGGGGTAAAGGATATAGAGGTATTCTCCGCTCTTAACCAGCCTTTGAATGCCAGAATAGAGCTGGTTTCGATTAAAGGCTTGGATATCCAGGATATCAAGGTAAGACTGGCTAGCCCCAAGGTATTCAACGAAGCCGGAATAGGCAGGCCCTATTTCCTTACCCGCCTGAGGTTTGATCCCAAGGTTGCTACTGACGGCAACCCATATATACAGATTAGCTCCAAGGACGTTGTGCGTGAGCCCTATCTAGACTTCATGCTTGAGATAAACTGGCGTGGCAGCTCATTGATAAAAGAGTTTACCGTTTTACTTGATCCCGTGATCCTCCGGCGCGCATCTTCCGAGCCAACTAAGAGTGCAGCCGAGCCCTTATCCAGTAACACACCATCAGCAAAAAAACAGGGCTATGGTCCGGTGCAGGAGGCAGAGACCTTATGGGTCATTGCCCAAAAAACCAGGCCTAGCACCTCTATACCTATTAAACAGATGATCATGGCCATTCATCAGAAAAATCCTGACGCCTTTGTGAACGGCAATATTAATCTTCTGAAACAGGGAGTAACTCTCAGAATACCGGACCAACGGTCAATAATGGCCATCACATATAGAACCGCCTTAAAACTCTACACGAAGCAAGAACAGAAATGGAAGGGTGGACAGTCAACGACAGACGAGCCAGCAGCAACTACCGGCGCTGCACCTGCAACCAGCCGCGAAACCACCCCCACACTGCTGGCAAAACCTGATACAGAAACAGCTGCGCCTGAGACCACGCAGGCCAAAGAAGAAGCTAAACAACCACAGACACAAACTGAATCTGTAACAGAGACAGCAAATAAAGCACAGGACAAACTCCAGATTGTAGCCACGCCCGAGAGTCAAATGAATGAGATCAAACCGAACCAGGAGGTGAAGGTTTATCCTAAGGGTGAGATAGAACAATTACGTGAATCAATCACTGATACCACAGACAACATCTCCGCCCTGGAATCTATAAATAGAGATCTGGTGCAACTACGTAGCGCATTACAGTCCAAGCTCTCACTAATCCAGGAGGAGTTAGACAAGACTGACCGAGCCATCGCCATAGTATCGGCAAGGCTGGGAGCCAGTAACATAGACACAAGTCAAACCACCCCGGCTGAGGACAATACGGAAAACACCACTACTCCTCAACCAGCCCCCGTCAAACCAGTAACCTTGGAAGGTGATGCTACTGACGCCCAGCTGAAAACAGATCAAGAGATAGCGGTAAAGATGCAACAAGATCCGGCTGAAAACGCACCCAGGTTGATAGATGCAGTTGAACCGGAGCAGGCTTCAGGTATCAACATCACCACAGATCTGTTAGCGTCAGAACGGATAAACAAGCTTGAAACTAAGATAGCCTCACTAAAGTCTCAGGGCGAAACGATCCAGGCGCAGAAATATCTGATCATGGTTCTAATCCTGGCATTTCTGGCAGGATTAGCCTTTATAGTAATCAGCAACAGAAAACATAGTTTTGCGGAAACAAAGTCCCCACTGAACCCAATCCTGGACCGTCTAAACCAATTTATCCAGACAGCCAACATTGACACCAGAGCCGCTGCACCTACAAGTGAAATCAAACAGGCGCATCTGCAAAAACATCCAGAGATGCCATTTGATGAACCCCATACCGGGACTGAGGAAGAGATATCTTTTGCCGAACCTCCAGCAACACTATCGAACCAAGACTCAGATCGGCATACGGCGGAATCAGTGCCAGACACTACGGATGATCAACCAACACCAAACGCCAACCTGTTTAAAACCTCTCGTAATGAGGCAGATCAGGACATTGATTATATATTGACCTCAGTAGACGTATATCTTGCGTATCGACGTTTCTCAGAGGCCGAAGCAATATTGTGTGATGCGATTGAAAAACATCCAAACCTACCTGACCCAAAGGCAAAACTGCTAGAGATATACGCTTTCAAAAAGGATGCAGAGGCATTCTCTCAATATCTCGAAAAATATCGGGAAGAGCTATCCACTCAGGCACCAAGACTATGGGAGCACACACTTCTATTAGGTATGCAATTGATACCGAATCATCCGCACATAAAGGCATATGCTAAGGAGACGCAAGGAACAACACCCTCAAACACCAACCTGCAAAGAAATCCTGACACCAGTGGTATTGAAGTTGCTCACGATACCTTGGTTGACGAACTGGTTATTGAAGATATCGATATGCCTGACGATGATCTTTTCAGAATTGATGAGGATGATTCAGACCAATTCATCCTAGATATTGATTTGAGAGAATCCAAGAAACAGTAGCTCATAGCAGTTTTTTTCTAAACCCTGCGATGAAAACTGCGCTATAATCCGCCTCTTTTTACGAGAATCACAAATGCCAATCAACGAACAACAGCGTCGCAAGCTAAAAAAACTGGTTCACCATCTTAAGCCAGTGGTTATGGTGGGTCAGAAGGGGCTCAGCGAATCCGTTCTCAACGAGATTGAGATTGCCCTGGACATCCATGAGCTCATCAAGATCAAGCTGAGCAGCGGAGATAAGGATGACAGACAGTCCATGATCGGGACCATCTGTGAAAAAACAGGCGCGGAGCTAATCCACTCCATAGGCCATGTAGCGGCCTTTTATCTCAAAAATCCGAAGAAACCAAAGATACAAACAGGGCAGTAGAAACCTGAATCCAACCTGAGATATTTTCATGCCGAGTCCAGACACATCTTCTGAGAAACTTATTTAAATACATCTTCCTCTGGCAGTTTAAAATCCTTCAATCGTTGACTTTTTTCGCCACGAATAAATTTTGATAACTCATTACGAGCAAGTTCTTTTTCGAGTCCTTGTTCAACCAAATAATCAAGCATTATTCCAAATTGCCCTCGTCTTTTTAATGCTACCTCTGAATTTCCTCTTCTATCGCCAAAGAAATCCACCAAGGTAGAACCGCAGACACAATTTCGATATGCCTCAACGATTGGATTATAATGTTCATCAATTGATTCGATTAGTCCAGTTGCTGAAGTAGCCGTTCCATTGGTCTCTGATAAAAATTGATTAGCAGATTCGTAAACCTTTTCACAGCCAGAACATTTTTTGGGGAAAGATACTTCTGCAAGTGCTTTCAATCCCTTTAATAATTCATGTCTATTATCCATAAAAGACACCCCTTACTGTGCTTAAAAATGCTATGAAAATGAGTGTAGTAGTTTTAAAAACAGAAGCAAACTGATTCGATGTAACCTCGTTACTCGATCCCGTGGTCAAGCCACGGGATGACGAAGGCGTTGGGTTTACTGAATGACGGATTAAGTCCGGGATGGAGGGAGAGGGAGCCTATGGGGCAGCAGTGAGTCAGAGCCGAAGCTACTTACTTAAGCTCAAAATCACCGTCATCCCGGCGAAGGCCGGGATCCATATCCACCAATGGTGGTTGCTTCTCTGGATTCCGGCCTTCGCCGGAATGACAAACAAGGTGCTTGAATAGAGATATTTAGCTTAAGTAAGTAGCATTCGAGTCAGAGCCCTTTAACCGGCATGACGCAGAAATAGCAAACTACTCGTATCTTACTTCCAGGATTTCCATATGACGCGCTCCCTTTGGTGTTTCCACCACAGCCACATCACCCTCCACCTTGCCGATAAGCGCCCGGGCCATAGGGGAGTTGACTGAAATAAGTCCGCTCTTGTAATCGGCCTCATCCTCACCGACTATTTGAAAGGTGTGCTCGGAATCATCCTCTTCTTCATACACATCTACGGTGGCACCAAATACCACCTTGCCGTTTGCGTTCATGGTCTTTACGTCAATGACCTGAGCATGAGACAGCTTACCTTCAATCTCCTTGACGCGCCCTTCAATAAAGCCCTGCTGCTCGCGGGCCGCATGGTATTCGGCATTTTCCTTCAGGTCGCCATGGGCACGTGCCTCGGAAATAGCTGCGATTACCTTTGGACGGTCATCGTTCTTTAACTTAGCCAGTTCCGCACGCAACATCTCCATACCCTTGACTGTAATCGGCACCTTGCTCATATCTCTACTCCCTCTATCCAATCAAACCTGCGCATGCAGTTCCTGTAGGCTGTTAACTGCCACATCGTCCAGTTGTTTCACCGCCAGACAAAACGCTTCTGCACCGGATATGGTCGTGGTATAGCTCACCTTATGTTGGAGTGCAGAACACCTTATCTCTCTGGAATCTGCAATCGCCTTCTTACCCTCTGTGGTATTTACAATGAGGCTAAAGAAATCATTCTTAATCATATCCAAAATATGCGGACGTCCTTCGGCTACCTTGTTGACACGTTCACATTCGACGCCTGCTTCCTGCACCACCTTGGCAGTTCCGCCGGTCGCGAACAATTCAAATCCGAGATCACGCAGACTGCGAGCCACTCCGATCAGGCGCTGTTTATCTGCGTCCCGAACCGAAAGCAGCGCCCGGCCACTCCTTGGAAGAGCCGTACCCCCGCCCTCAACCGCCTTGGCAAAGGCCTCACCAAAGGTCTTGCCTACACCCATAACCTCACCGGTCGACTTCATCTCCGGTCCCAGCAGGGTATCCACCCCTGGGAACTTGATGAACGGGAACACCGCCTCTTTTACAAAATAGTTATGCGGGATTACCTCTTCGGTAATGCCCTGCTCCTTCAGGCTTATGCCGACCATGCAACGGGCCGCAACCTTGGCCAGTTGTATACCGGTAGCCTTGGATACAAATGGCACAGTACGGGAGGCGCGTGGGTTTACTTCCAAAATGTATATATCGTCATCCTTGATGGCAAACTGGGCATTCATCAGGCCGACCACCTTCAACTCCAGGGCCATGTCTCTGATCTGCTCACGCATCCGATCCTGGACTTCCTTTGACAAGGTATACGGTGGCAGGGAGCAGGCAGAATCACCGGAGTGTACACCGGCCTGTTCGATATGCTCCATGATACTGCCGATCAGTACATCCTTGCCGTCACAGATGGCGTCTACATCCACTTCGATTGCGTCATCCAGGAAACGATCCAGCAGTACCGGTGAGTCGTTTGATACACTGACCGCTTCCCGCATATAGCGGCGCAGGTCATCCTCGTCATACACGATTTCCATAGCGCGACCACCCAAAACATAAGAGGGACGGACCACCAGTGGATAGCCGATCTCCTCCGCCAACAGCACGGCCTGTTCAGGCTCAGTGGCGGTACGGTTTGGCGGCTGTTTCAGATTCAGCTTCTCCACCATCTTCTGGAAACGTTCACGATCTTCCGCCAGATCGATGGAATCCGGACTGGTGCCGATGATGGGCGCACCAGCCGCCTCCAGATCACGGGCCAGCTTCAGCGGCGTCTGCCCACCGTACTGAACAATCACCCCGGTGGGTTTCTCCAGGTCGATGATCTCCAACACATCTTCCAGGGTCAGTGACTCGAAATAGAGACGATCTGAGGTATCGTAATCGGTAGAGACGGTCTCTGGATTACAGTTGACCATGATGGTCTCGTAGCCGTCGTCGCGCAGGGCGAAGGCAGCATGTACGCAGCAGTAATCAAACTCGATACCCTGGCCGATACGGTTGGGCCCGCCACCCAGAACCATGATCTTGTTACGATCTGTAGGATTAGATTCGCACTCCTCCTCGTAGGTGGAGTAGAGATAGGCGGTACTGGTGGAAAATTCGGCTGCACAGGTATCCACCCGCTTGTACACCGGGCGTATATTCATGGCATGACGTTTTTTGCGCAGCTCTTTAGCTGGGACACCGGTCAATATGCCCAGACGGCCATCAGAAAAACCCTTGCGTTTGAGAAAACGCATGCGTTCCGCGTCCAAGGCTTCAATCCCGCCCGCCCGCACCTCGGCCTCAATCGTGATCAATTCCTCAATCTGCACCAGGAACCATGGATCAACCGCCGTGGCCTCAAACACCTCATCCATGGACATGCCAATACGAAAGGCATCGGCCAGAAACCTGAGCCGTTCTGCACCAGGCTGACGGATCTCGCGCAGAATTTCATCCTTCGCGTCTTCAGATTCCAGGTCAACAATTTCATCCAGACCACGCATGCCGGTCTCCAGACCACGCAGCGCCTTTTGCAGCGACTCCTGAAAGGTGCGCCCGATGGACATCACCTCGCCCACTGACTTCATCTGAGTGGTCAGTCGATCATCGGCCTGGGGAAACTTCTCGAAGGCAAAACGTGGGATCTTGGTTACCACGTAGTCGATGGATGGTTCGAACGATGCCGGAGTAGCGCCGCCGGTGATCTCGTTGCGCAACTCATCCAGGGTAAATCCCACCGCCAGCTTGGCCGCAACCTTGGCGATAGGAAAACCGGTGGCCTTAGAGGCCAGGGCCGAAGAACGGGATACCCGCGGATTCATCTCAATGATGATCATGCGCCCGTCTTCCGGATTGATGGCGAACTGTACGTTGGAACCACCGGTATCCACCCCGATCTCGCGCAGCACCGCCAGGGAGGCGTCGCGCATGATCTGATACTCTTTGTCGGTGAGGGTCTGGGCCGGGGCCACGGTGATGGAATCACCGGTGTGCACGCCCATGGGGTCCAGATTCTCAATCGAACAGATGATGATGCAGTTGTCCTTATGGTCCCGCACCACCTCCATCTCATACTCTTTCCAGCCCAGGGCTGACTCTTCAATCAGCAGCTCAGTAGTAGGAGACAGATCCAAGCCACGGGCGCAGATCTCATCAAATTCATCCCGATTGTAGGCGATGCCACCACCGGAGCCACCCATGGTGAAGGATGGACGAATAATGGTTGGAAAGCCGATCTGAGCCTGTACCTGACGCGCCTCTTCCATACTGTGGGCGATAGCAGAGCGCGGCATATTCAGGCCAATCTTGCGCATGGCCTTACGGAACAGATCGCGATCCTCGGCCTTGTCGATGGCCTCGCGCGAGGCCCCGATCATCTCGACCCCGAACTTCTCCAGCACGCCTTCGCGCACCAGATCCAGAGCGCAGTTGAGGGCAGTCTGTCCACCCATGGTGGGCAACAAGGCGTCTGGCCGCTCTTTCTCGATGATCCGCGCCACGGTCTTCCAGGTGATCGGCTCGATATAGATGGCATCGGCCATCTCCGGGTCGGTCATGATGGTGGCAGGATTTGAGTTGACCAGGACAACCCGATACCCCTCTTCCCTCAGAGCCTTGCAGGCCTGGGCGCCGGAGTAATCGAATTCACAGGCCTGACCAATAACGATAGGGCCGGCGCCGATGATGAGGATAGTCTTTAAGTCTGTGCGTTTTGGCATATGTTAATAACTTTTGATAGTTAGCCGCAAATATTCGCTAAATAAAATATAAATCGTTTTCCAAACAATACGCCCTATCCTTGGCCGTGGCATTCCGATAGTAAACGTACCCAACTACCAATTCTTAAACCGGTTTCATTCTATTCGCGTACCTTAGCGGTTATTTGCGCTTTTTGCGGCTTATATTGCATTGAATTATTAGCCGCAAATAAACGCGAATCACCGCAAAAATTCGCTAAATAAAAGATGCATCGTCATGTTTCCAAACAATGCGTTTTATCTCTGGTTGTGGCTTGCCGAAATTAATAAGCAAGGCAACACTTATTCCAATCGCCTTAAGATAGTTAATAGCTTGCGCCTTGTGTTCAGGTGCCAATTTGAAAACCGCCTTCAACTCCAGCAACAATCTCTTTTCTACCAGGATGTCAGCGACATATCTCCCAACTGGTTCGCCTTTATATGTCACATTTAGGGCTTTTGGGCGCTCAACCTGAAGCCCTTCCTTTTTCAATTCCAGACAAAGCGCATTCTCATATACAGACTCAAGAAAACCTGGCCCCAACTCGCCACTCACCAAATAAACACATCCAATCACCCTTTCTGAAATCCTTTTCATGTTTTTTTCGCGTCCCTTCGCGGTTATTTGCGTTAATTTGCGGCTTGATTTCTTTCCTGCATTAACTCAATAAAATGATCGAATACCGGCGCCACATCGTGTGGGCCCGGGCTCGCCTCAGGGTGGCCCTGGAAACTAAAGGCCGGTCTATCCGTTCGGTGAATCCCCTGCAGAGAGTCATCAAACAGTGAACGATGGGTCGCCTTCATGGTTTCCGGCAGGCTCTGCTCATCTACGGCGAAACCATGGTTCTGGCTACTGATCATCACCGTTTTGCTAGCAAGATCCTGCACTGGATGGTTGGCTCCGTGGTGTCCGAACTTCATCTTTATGGTCTGAGCGCCACTGGCCAGTGCCAGAATCTGGTGTCCCAGGCAGATACCGAACACCGGAACTCCGGTCTCCACGATCTGTTTGGTCGCGCTGATGGCATAGTCGCATGGCTCCGGGTCTCCCGGACCATTGGACAGGAACACGCCATTTGGATTCATTGCCAGCACATCGCTGGCCGGGGTCTGGGCCGGCACCACGGTTACCCGGCAACCACGATCCACCAGCATACGCAGAATGTTGCGCTTGATGCCGTAATCATAGGCCACCACGTGATGGGGCAGCTCATCGGCAGAAAATTCTTGTGATTCAGGCAGACCTTGCTCCAGGCTCCAACTGCCCTGGGTCCACTCATAGGGGCTGACAGTGGTTACCTCCTTGGCCAAGTCCATACCTTTTAGGCCGGGGAAGGCCCTGGCTGTTTCCAGCGCCCCCGCCTCATCGATATCATCGCCCGCAACTATACATCCGCTCTGGGCACCCTTCTCGCGCAGGATGCGGGTAAGTTTACGCGTGTCGAGACCAGAAATAGCCACAATGCCATTATCAGTAAGATACTGGTCCAGTGACTTCTGGCTACGCCAGTTGCTCACCAACAGCGGCAGATCGCGAATGACCAGCCCGGCGGCGTGAATTGCCGTGGACTCTTCGTCTTCATCGTTGGTGCCGGTATTGCCGATATGGGGATAGGTAAGGGTGACGATCTGTCTGGCGTATGAGGGGTCGGTCAGGATCTCCTGATAACCGGTCATGGCAGTATTGAATACCACCTCCCCAACGGTCTGACCATCGGCTCCAATGGAGTCTCCTCGGAAGACCGTTCCATCTTCAAGGACCAACAAAGCGGGTTTTCTCAAGGAAACTGTCCTCTTCGGGCATGCTTAAACCGGACGAACCGATAGGTACGCCCGAAAACAATAGTTAAACAGGGAGCGGCGGCCAAACCACGACATCGCCAACTTGCGAAATTCTACTTGATACAGACTCTTCCGTCTATCCGTATCCTGCGGAATCTGTCATTTTCGAGGGCCAATTTGAGACAAAAACCGATATATCCGTCATTGACTACAGAATGCAGGCGAACCGCATTCACAAATAAGAATCACGCACTACGCCCTGCTAGAGAGTTATGTCTGGCGGGTCCTGCTGGAAGATTTGACGATAGATCTTGCGTGCGATTTTTCTACGGCGCATGCCTTCAACGTCAAGAACCGTATCAGCCGCCTGCGTATAAAACGGCAGACGCCTGCACATCACCTCTTGCGCCGACCTGGATTCATCCAGGGTCGGCCGACTCTGGTCTCCCTGCACCTTCGCTGCCAGACGTTCGATATCAGCCTTCAGCCAAATCACCTGACCATTGGCCTTCAACAGATTGACCTTGCGTTCGCTGTAGACCTCGGTTCCATCATCAGTAACGTCTACAACGATTCCGCCACCACAATCTACGATGATATTATCAAGGCACGAAATCTTCTGTACTAGCTTAAACTCCATCTCTCTGAACAATTGCCAGTCGCCATTGCTCTCTGCAATGAACTCAGGAATGGATTTGCCACCATTTTCATACTCAATAAGCAGATCCGTTGACAGAACCGGCCACTTGCTAAGCAGACTTAAGCGCCGACTGATGTTGGATTTTCCAACACCACGCATTCCAATTAGAACAATATTCATAGCGTTTCAGAAAGTACCCGAACAGATAACAGATAAATACACCTTCCATAGCCCGAACAGACCGGCCGCTCATTCTACTGAAAAACATCCCATCAGTGGAATCATCCGGTTTCTCCCCCCATTGCCCCCCCCGTAGACAGAGGCACACCATGACGCCAAATGGAATCTATGCAAAGGGGATAAAAAACACAATCATGCGCCTATCCCCTTGGTCTATACTTTCATACAGATATAAGCATGCTGCTGGCATTGGAGAATGCCAGTGATATAACGCCATACAATAGCAGATAAAAATCCGGAACTAGTAAGCAACCAAGGATCCAACTAATCCTGCAACCCTAAACTTTACACAATATACATTAAGTCCAAACACGCTGTACCACGAGTATTTGTTTGTAGAAAAACTGCATTAACTCTATTCAAGCACATCAGGAGACAGAACAGTGACCAGTATCGGTGTAGTTATTGTGTTAGTAGCACTGTGGGCACTCGCCTATAAACCGGCCAAAGCAGGCGTATGGATTATAGGCCTACCCGTTTTATTGATAGTGCTGCAGGTGGCCTGTCTACTGAACCTGGGATGGGCCCTGTTCTTTTGGATCCTGTTTGCAGTTTGTATCTCAATATACCTGGCGCCAGTCCAACGCCGCCAATGGATCAGCGCCCCACTCCTGCGACAGTTTCGCAAGGTCATGCCCCAGATGTCCAAGACAGAACAGGAGGCACTGGATGCAGGTGACGTCTGGTGGGATGGAGAACTGTTCAGTGGTAAGCCAAAATGGGACGACCTGCTACAACTACCAAGATCCGAACTAAGCAGCGAGGAGCAGGCCTATATAGATGGCCCGGTGGAACAGCTATGCAAGATGCTGGACGATTGGCAGATCACCTATCACGATCTGGACCTGTCACCTGCGGTGTGGGATTTTATCAAGGATTCAGGTCTGTTCGGAATGATCATCCCCAAGAGCTACGGGGGGCTGGAATTCTCCGCTCTGGCCCACTCCACTATCGTCATGAAGATCGCCAGCAAGAGCATCACCGCTGCTGTTACCATAATGGTTCCTAACTCACTGGGCCCGGCAAAACTGCTGCTGCACTATGGTACTGAACAGCAGAAAGAACAGTACCTGAATGGTCTGGCCTCGGGTAAAGAGGTGCCATGCTTTGCCTTAACCGGCCCCAAGGCAGGAAGTGACGCCGGAGCCATACCGGATCTGGGAATAGTCACCAACGGGACATTCAATGGCAACAAGACCCTGGGCATACGTCTGAACTGGGACAAACGCTACATAACCCTGGCCCCTATCGCCACCCTGATAGGACTGGCCTTCAAGCTGGAAGACCCGGACCATCTGTTAGGGGAGACCGAGGATCTGGGAATCACCGTAGCCCTGATCCCCAGCAGCACCAAAGGCGTTGAAACCGGGGAACGCCACATGCCCCTCAATATACCTTTTCTGAATGGCACAACCAGAGGCAAGGATGTGTTTATACCCATGGAGATGGTGATCGGCGGCCAGGAGCGAATCGGACAAGGCTGGCGCATGCTGGTCGATAGCCTGTCAGAGGGACGCGGCATTTCGCTACCGGCACTGTCTAGCGGTGCTGGCAAGATGGCCAGCCGTTACACCGGGGCCTACGCCGCAGTAAGACAACAATTCGGCATACCAATCGGCAGATTTGAAGGAATTGAAGAGCCGCTGGCGCGCATTGCCGGTATGACCTACCAGATGGAAGCAGCACGCACCCTAACCCTGACCGGCCTGGACATAGGCGAGAATCCATCGGTCATCTCGGCCATAGTCAAATACCACATGACCGAACGCTATCGCCAGGTAATAAACGACTCCATGGACATCCAGGGTGGCAGCGGTATCTGCCTGGGTCCGGCCAACATCTGGGGGCGAGCCTACCAAGCCATCCCAATCGCAATCACGGTAGAAGGTGCCAATATTCTCACCCGCAGCATGATCATATTCGGTCAGGGCGCAATCCGCTGCCATCCCCACGTCCTGAAAGAGCTTGAGGCGATACAAGAAGATGATGAGAAGATAGCAGTCAGAAAATTCGACAAGGTGCTGTTCAACCACATCATCTTTGTGATGACCAATATCGCGCGCACCACCTGGCTCGGCCTGAGCCATGGTCGCCTATCCAAACAACCGGTGTCCGGCATTGCCGGGCTGTATTTTCAGCGACTCAACTGGATGAGCGCTGCCTTTGCCCTTTCGGTGGATGTGGCATTGATGACCTTGGGTGGCGCACTGAAACGCAAGGAGCGACTCTCGGCCCGGCTGGGGGACCTGGTGAGTGAGCTCTATATCGCCAGCGCCACGCTGAAACAGTTCGTAACTAACGGCAAGCTGGAAGAGGAGTTACCACTGATGCAGTGGGCCATGGAGGACTCTCTCTACCGCATGCAGGAGGCCCTGCGCGGCCTATTCAACAATCTACCGATACGCCCACTGGCCTGGATACTAAGGTTCATGATATTTCCGACCGGATTCAGATTTAACCGCCCAACCGACCGCATGGACAAGGCGGCGGCCAAGCTGCTGCTACAACCCAGCAGAACCAGAGACAGGCTTACCAACCATATATATACCTCCGAGGATATAAATGAGAAGGTCGGGTTGCTGGATCTAGCCATGGAGGCGGCATTTGCCGCCGCTCCGGTTGAGAAGTTATTGAGCCAAGCCAGACATAGAGGAGAGATAGACGGCAAGGAGAGTCATACCATGATTGATCAGGCCCTGAAGAAAGGCATAATAACCCAGGATCAGGCAGACAAGCTGCAGCAGGCGGAGGAGCTAAGGGACAAGGTCATCTATGTAGATGCATTCAAGGATCTGAGATGCAAGGCCACAGCAAAACCCAGAAAAAAGGCCGCAAAACCAAAGCCCAAACCAACAACAGACCCCGGCACCCCATAGATCTGCCGCAGCAAAAAATAATAGGGCACCGGATTTAAGGAGAGAAGGGTATGAGTGAGAGCGGCACCTACGCACAACCGGTATTTGTGGTGGACGGCAGTCGCACACCGTTTCTCAAGGCGCGCAGCGGCCCCGGTCCATTTCGTGCGTCTGACCTGGCGGTGGCTGCTGCCAGACCACTGCTGGCCCGCCAGCCTTTTTTACCGGAACAACTGGACGAGGTGATATTGGGTTGCGTCTCGTCCGGTCCGGATGAGGCAAACATCGCCCGTGTGGTGGCCCTGCGTCTGGGCTGCGGCGACCTGGTGCCAGCCTGGACCGTGCAGCGCAACTGCGCCTCCGGCATGCAGGCCCTGGACAACGCAGCACAGAACATTGCCAGTGGCAGATCTAATCTAATCCTGGCCGGTGGCACCGAGGCCATGAGCCACCACCCGGTGATGCTGAACAACCGCATGGTGACCTGGCTGGCGCACTGGAACCGGGCCAGAACCATAAGCGCAAAGGGTCGTCAGCTGGCTGCCCTGCGTCCCCACCATTTTCAGCTGATCATCGCCATACTGCGTGGCCTGACCGATCCGGTGGTAGGGCTCTCCATGGGACAGACCGCAGAAAAACTGGCCTGGAGATTCAACATCTCACGCCTGGCCATGGACAGCTATGCCGTAGCCAGCCATCAACGTCTGGACCGGGCCGGCAAGGAGGGTCGCCTGGACGAGATCGAACCCATATTTGACAGCAAGGGCAAGCTGTATCAGGCCGATGACGGCCTGCGCCCCGACAGCAGCGTAGAGAAACTCGCCAAACTGAAGCCGGTATTCGACCGTCCGGTTGGCAAGGTCACGGCGGGTAACAGCGCCCAGGTAACAGACGGCGCTGCCATGCTGCTGCTGGCATCCGAGCAGGCGGTTAAACAGCACGGCCTTTCGGTGCTGGGACGCATCATCGACACTAGCTGGTCCGCCCTGGACCCGTCCCAAATGGGGCTGGGACCTGTACACGCCATGGCCAGACTGCTGCAACGCAGTGGCGGTGACGGTGGTGATATAGATTACTGGGAGATCAACGAGGCCTTCGCCACCCAGGTTCTGGCCTGTGTTGCGGCCTGGAAGGACAGCGGCTATATGCACGACGAACTGGGGATAGACACGCCATTCCAACCCATCCCGGAACAGCGTCTCAATGTGGATGGAGGCGGTGTTAGCCTGGGACATCCGGTGGGGGCAAGCGGTGCCAGGGTTGTGCTGCATCTGCTGAAGACCCTGCAACAAAACAACGCCAAACGCGGTATTGCCAGCCTGTGCATCGGCGGCGGTCAAGGCGGAGCCATGCTGCTGGAGGCGGGGGCATGAACAAACACTGGAAACTGGAAACCGACGAATCAGGCATCGTATGGCTGCACTTCGACCATCTGGACAGCCCAGTCAACATACTCTCCCACCAGGCACTGGAGGAATTCGATAACATCCTGACCAAGATAGAGACGGACCAGCCATCCGGCCTGATCATCCTATCCGATAAAACCAGCGGCTTCATCGCCGGTGCCGACGTCAAGACCTTCCGTAACAACGCAGACAAGTCAGCAATCGAGCAACACATAACCGGTGTACACAAAATCTTCCAGCGCCTGGAGAATCTCACTACCCCAACCCTGGCCCTTATCCACGGCTTCTGCCTGGGTGGTGGTCTGGAACTGGCCCTGGCCTGTCGCTACCGCATAGCCAGAGACGACGAGGCCACCAGACTGGGCTTTCCTGAGGTCAAACTGGGGCTGTTCCCCGGATACGGCGGCAGCGTGCGCAGCATAGAACGCATCGGCCCCCTGCCCGCCCTGAATTTCATGCTGACCGGACGTAGTGTCAGCGGACGTACAGCCAAGGGCATGGGACTGGTTGACCGCGTGGCCCCGGATCGACAGCTGAAGGCTGCGGCAATCGATCTAATCAGCAACAAACCACCGCAGCACAAACCGCCGTTTTATCAAAGTCTGCTCAATCTGACACCGGTACGCCCCCTGCTGTCCGGGATACTCGAGAAAGAGGTACGCAAGCGCGCGCTGCCGGAACACTACCCAGCCCCCTTCGCCCTGATCGATCACTGGAAGGAACACGCCAATGATCGCAAGGCGATGTTTGCCAGCGAGGCGACCAACCTGGCCAATCTGCTCAGTGGCGACACCTCACAAAACCTGATCCGGATATTCTTCCTGCAAGAGCGGATGAAGTCCCTCGCGGGTGACAGCGATTTCAAACCAACCCGCCTGCATGTGGTGGGCGGCGGCATTATGGGTGGCGATATTGCAGCCTGGTGTGCACTAAAAGGAATGCGGGTGACCCTACAGGATCGTGAGGCCAAATACCTCACCAACGCCATCGGCAGGGCCCACCAACTATTTAACAAGAAGCTGAAGCAACCGCGCCTGGTGCAGGCTGCCATGGACCGACTGATGCCAGACCCCAAGGGCTACGGTGCCAGCCATGCCGATGTGGTGATTGAGGCCATCTTTGAGGATGTAGCGGCCAAGCAGGAGTTGTTTAGAGATCTGGAATCCAAGGTACGGCCAGACACCCTGCTGGCCACCAACACCTCCAGCATCCCGCTGGAGACCATCAGCCAATCACTAAAAAATCCGCAACGCCTGATCGGCCTGCACTTCTTCAATCCAGTGGCCAAGATGCAGTTGGTCGAAGTGGTACACGGGAAGGACACCGATCCAGAACTGATCAAACAGGGTGCGGCCTTTGCCCGCAGGGTGGATCGCCTGCCGCTACCGGTAAAGAGCAGCCCCGGTTTTCTGATCAACCGGATACTCATGCCCTATCTGCTGGAGGCCATGGAGCTGCTGTCTGAGGGCGTACCGGCGAAAACCATCGACCAGGCAGCGACCAACTTTGGCATGCCCATGGGGCCGATCGAACTGGCCGACCGGGTGGGTCTGGATATCTGTCTGGCCGTGGCAGACAAGCTGTCGCCCTTCTTCAACCTGAAGGTACCGGAACGATTGGAGATCATGGTGGAACAGAAAAACCTGGGGGCCAAGACCGGCGCAGGTTTCTACCACTATAAAAACGGCAAGGCAGTTTATGCTGGAGCAGATGACTCCAACCATATCCCGGGAGATCTGGCCGACCGCATGATCTTCCGCATGCTAAACGAGGCGGTGGCCTGTCTGCGAGAACAGATAGTGGAAGACGCAGACCTACTGGATGCCGGGATTATCTTCGGCACCGGGTTTGCCCCCTTCCATGGCGGTCCTATGAACTATATTAATAAACATGGCAAAGATAAGCAGCAGCAACGCCTGCAACAACTGGAGCAAATCCATGGAGAGACGTTCCATCCCGACCCGGGTTGGGATGATCTGCCTGACGCATGAAATATAACGCTGGCCTGACCAACCGCATTCAAAGCATAGACGGCTGTGCCGGAACCGACTGGAACAACGACGTAAACCAGCAGCGAACAGACCATATATCGCTACAGGTAGCAGACACCATAGGGGCAGCGTTCAAAGAACGGGTACGCCGCACACCGGGCAAGACTGCGTACATCCAGTTCAACGAAAAGCTGGGAGTCTGGCAGGATATAAACTGGCGTGGCCTGTCCAATGAAGTGGCGCGCTGGCAGGCCGCCTTCACGCGGGAGGGGCTACAGCCCGGTGATCGGGTGGCCATGATGCTGCGTAACTGCGTGGAATGGGTCATGTTCGATCTCGCCGCCCAGGGTCTTGGTCTGGTAACCGTACCTATATATACCAACGACCGCGCGGAAAACATCGGTTACATCCTACAGGATGCGGGAGTGCGCCTGTTGCTGTTGGATACAGATGATCACTGGACCGAGTTACAGCAGGTGCATGATCAACTTTCCGGATTGGTGCGGATAGTCACCTTAGATGAGGTCGATCCCAAAGGACTGGATGATCTGGTACGAAATGTTGACGACTGGCTGCCAAAAAAATATGGCCAGTATCAAGCCGCCGATATTTCAACTAACGATCTTGCCTCCATCGTCTATACCTCCGGCACCACCGGTCGCTCCAAAGGGGTAATGCTAAGCCATTGCAACATGCTCTGGAACATAGAGGCTGGACTCAAGCTGGCGCCCATGTACACCAGCGATCTGTTCCTCTCCTTCCTGCCCCTGTCCCACACCCTGGAGCGCACCGTCGGCTACTACATGCCCATAATCGCCGGTGCCGAGGTGGCCTACTCCCGTTCCATCCCACAGTTGGGTGACGATCTGGTCGTGATCAAACCCACGGTACTGGTCTCCGTACCCAGAATATTTGAAAAGGTATACGCCAAGATCCAAGACAAACTGCATGCAGACCCGAAGCTCTCCCGCAGGATCTTCCATCTGGCGGTAAATACTGGCTGGCAACGATTTAAATATCAGCAGAGGCGTGCCTCCTGGTCACCAATGCTGCTGCTGTGGCCACTATTCGATAAAATAGTGGCAGGTAAGATCCAACAAAAACTGGGGGGACGCCTACGCCTCGCCATCTCCGGAGGAGCGGCCCTCTCAGAGAATATCTCACAGGTGTTCATCGGTCTTGGGGTAAACATCATCCAGGGCTACGGACTCACCGAAACCAGTCCCATCATCTCCGCCAACCCACTTACCGATAACATACCGGCCAGTGTCGGCGTACCCCTACCCGGCATAGAGGTCAAGGTTGGTGAAAACGACGAACTCCTGACCCGCAGCCCCAGCGTCATGCTCGGCTACTGGAACCATCAGGAAGCCACAAACGAGGCCATGGATGACGACGGCTGGCTGTATACAGGAGACAAGGCCAGGATAGAACACAATCACATCTTCATCACCGGCAGGATCAAGGAGATCATCGTACTGTCCAACGGCGAAAAGATATCCCCCAGTGATATGGAACTGCACATCGCCCTTGACCCACTATTCGAACAGGCGATGGTTATAGGCGAGGGCAAACCGTTTCTCTCGGCCCTGGTGGTGCTAGACCATAAGACCTGCAAAAGATACAGAATCAAACCAAACGACACCCAAGAGACCCAACAGGTGGTTCTGCGGCAAATAGCCAAACGCATTGCTGGATTCCCTGGCTATGCCAAGGTCCAAAAAGCAGTCGTCATCCCTGAACCCTGGACCGTAGAAAACGGGCTGATCACACCAACCATGAAGATGCGGCGCCGGCTCATCAATGAAAAATATGATTCTAAAATAAAAACCATCTACGAAGAGTAGCAAAGCAGGGCCTGGGAATCAGGGCCGAGGGCCGCCAATCAATTATCCTGTAGGAGGCGGTCGCTATCGGCATCCGTGCCTGCCGCGACACTTACCCATCCGTGGGAGGCGCGTCTCGCGCCGATGAAATATGGCAGGTTGGTTGCCAAACCCATCGTGGCGAGACGCCACTCCCACAGGTGAACTAGGCTGCTCCGTAACAAAAGCCTATCAATAGCACTCTTTCCCGGCGCCGCACGCTGGAACGACAGAGCCTTGTCGACTCTCACCGCCTGAGGCGGCGGTTTACCTAATTTGAATTAAGTATTGTGTCCCCAGATCTTCAGGCTGATATGCCCTTCAGGATTATCGGTGGTGTCGTAGCGATCAGCCATTTGTCCCGTTTAATACCTCTTCGACACTACGAAACTCTTCGAGCGCCGCTTCTAGTTGCTCAACGATCTCCTGGGCCAGGACTTCGGGAGCTGGCAGGTTTTCGGTATCTTCGAGTGAGTCGTCTTTGAGCCAGAATACGTCGAGGTTGGTTTTATCGCGGGCGATGAGTTCATCGTAGGTAAACGATTTCCAGCGTTCGATTTTCTTGGATACACGGCGTTTACTGCGGTCTTCGGCCCTGTAACATTCGATAAACTCATCAAAGTCACTTTTCACCAATCTCTTGGTCTTGAGTGTCATGTGTACATTGGTGCGGAAGTCATAGATCCAGACCTTTTTGGTCCAGGCGGTTTTAGAGGCGGGTTTAGCGTTGAAGAAGATGACGTTGGCCTTGACGCCCTGGGCGTAGAAGATGCCGGTCGGTAGTCGCAGTAAGGTGTGGAGGTCGCAGCGTTCCAACAGGGTTTTGCGCACGGTTTCACCGGCACCGCCTTCGAAGAGGACGTTATCCGGCACCACCACGGCGGCTTTGCCGTCGATCTTGAGCATGTTGGCGATGTGTTGCACGAAGTTGAGCTGTTTGTTGGAGGTGGTGGCCCAAAAGTCTTCGCGCTCATAGACCAGCTTTTCCTGCTCTTTTTTACCGGTCTTTTCGTTGATGACGGTAATGGAGCTCTTTTTACCAAAGGGCGGATTGGCCAGGACCATATCGACACGGTCATCCCCCACTTCTTTGGCCAGGGCATCATTGGCGGTAATCGGGCATTCATCGCCACCGATACCGTGCAGGTATAAATTCATGGCACATAAGCGCACCACGCTATCGACAATATCGTTACCGCGTAAGGCTGTTTCTTTAAGATGACGACGATCTTTTTTAGATAACGTTGGATGTGCCGCCATGTAATCATGGGCGGCCAATAAAAAGCCGCCGGTACCACAGGCGGGATCGGCCACGGTGTCGGTCGGCTTAGGCTGCATCACCTCCACCATCGCCTGAATTAACGGGCGCGGGGTAAAATACTGCCCGGCACCGCCTTTCACGTCCTGCGCATTGCGTTCCAACAAACCTTCGTAGATTTCGCCTTTTACATCCGCCGGCAAGGTGGACCACTGCTCCTTGTCGATCATCTTGATCAAACGTTCCAGCTTGGCCGGATCCTGGATTTTGTTTTGCGCCTTACGGAAAATGGTGCCTAACATACCGCCTTGTTTACCCAAGTTTTCCAGAGTATGGCGGTATTGCAGCTCTAAATCATCACCATCGAGCTTCACCAACTTAGCCCAGGCATATTTCTTGGGAACTTTGGTCTCCTGGGCTGCTTTTTCACGCTCATCGGCCATTTTCAGGAAGATGAGATAAGTTATCTGCTCAACGTAATCGCCGTAACCAACCCCATCATCCCTGAGCACATGCGCATAATTCCAAACCTTATTAACAATCTCAGACGCACTCATGATAATCCCCATAACCTACAACATCGTGACCGGAGCGCGACCAGAACTTGCGAGTGCAAGTTCCGGAAGTACTTAATGAAGCTCGTAGAGATTCTAAGTGAAGCATAGAAAATACTTGATGAAACCCGAAGGGGTTCTGAAGTGTGACCAGAACGTAGTTCAGGAAATGCTGGATGAAACATCGAAGATGGTTCTGCAGTGTGACCAGAACTGAGTTCAGGAAATACTTGATGAAGCCTGCAAGGATTCTAAGTGCACGCAAGACGTGGGCGTAGTTCCATACTTTGTTGACTATCTCTGTTGTGCTCAAATGATAACCCTTTGATAATTAGTTACTTTTAATTTTTTCGGCTACTTTATCTATTCAGCAGGCTGCACTATACTCCTAATGTATGAAAGCAAAGTCACTCACAAAAACAAACCCCTACCTAAAACGCACCTCTCTAACTGGCCAGTGGGTTGTTAAAAATGTAGCCTCATCAACGGCAGTTGAAACCAAACAACCCGTATCGACCGTTGTTAATCGTGTAATGTCTCTTCATTCATCGAGGCCCGTAAAACTTCAGAAAAAACGCGCTTCATAGGCTCGTAATTCCCCGCATGTCCATGATGTATCGCCGAGATGTATTCATCCTGGTGATCGGTCAAATAAGTAAAATCCAGTAAAGGCATTCCAGCCTGTAGAGCCATAATGGTAGCTAAGACCCTTGATAAACGTCCATTCCCTTCTCGAAATGGATGAATAATGATGAGTTCGACATGACATATGGCCATCGCCTCAACTAACTGTTCCTCATCAAATCCCTCGCATGGGGTATATATTGAGAGATACTTTTTAGCAAGCTCTGTCATCAACTTTGGGATAAAGTTTGACGCTGCAAACAAAAAATCATCTTTCTGCATATTGACCGAACGGAACTCACCAGCCCATCCATAGACAGAATTTAACCAATCACGGTGCCACGCACATAAATCAGCTACCGTTATTCGCTGATCGGCCTCAACATCTTCCAGCAAATTAGACTGCAACTCTTCGAGAAGAACAAGCTCAACATCATCCATTTCAGCTGGATCAGTAATACCCAATTTATTGATCAATACCTGTTCATCAGATCCGGGCTGGGATTGCCCCTCAGGATTTCCAGATGTGTCGTAGCGATCAGTCATTTAATCTGGACTTAGAGAACAAATTCGACATAATCACCATTACCCACACCGTCGTGACCGGAGCGCGACCAGAACTTGCGAGTGCAAGTTCCGGAAGTACTTAATGAAGCTCGTAGAGATTCTAAGTGAAGCGTAGGAAATACTTGATGAAACGCGAAGCAGTTCTGAAGTGTGACCAGAACGTAGTTCAGGAAATGCTGGATGAAACATCGAAGATGGTTCTGCAGTGCACGTAAGACGTGGGCGTAGTTCCAGACTTTGTTTACTATTTCTGCTGCGCTCATAATAATGATTATTCCCCGACTAACTCATGTATTTCATTTAGGCATACCGTTGGAAGCCCGCTTCCTCGCAGTGACAGACTTGACAATGCTCGCAAATATTCTTCTGGCTGATCGCCATCAATTGTTCTAAATATTTTGTACTTAGCTATACGCAAGGCAGTAAAGCGAGAGAGCCCAAGAGCCATTAGATTGAGTGACGTTTTGTCTGATGCACCAAACTCCAGATATATATGATATGGCTCTATTTTATACTCTTTAAGGTCAACATTTTGTTCTTCAAACACAAACTTCAATACATCATTATAAGCCGAAAAATATTTTTCCAATTTAAAACGTATATCATGCTCAACAACATTAAGGACATCTCTTATTATTGATGATACGCTTTTATCAGGATCCTTATTCCTAACAAAAGCTACTCTGTTTGCAATTATTTCTCCAAGGCTAGTTCCTCTCACCCACTCATAGCAAAGATATGATAATAATGGGAAATAGTTTTCATGAATATTCCAGCCAAATGATTCGTTAATCACTGTAAGTATCAATTCAAACCTTGACTTAGAACCCTCTGTAAAAGGATGCAATGGCGCCATTCCTGGTAAAAACAACTCGCCAATAAGTCTTTTATAGACAGCTTCTAGATGGTCAGGTCTTAATGATTTGTGTGCCTCAAGCACTGAATATGGAAGAGAAATATCAAGACTTTCACAATGGTCCAGTGTTTTGCCTAAATTATTAAGATTATCTTCCAAGCCATACTTTTCAATAATTGCATCACGGCCATTTTCAGATAGTTCATGATAGATTCGACTAAATGCTACTTCCGCACTTTCGATCTCATCTTCTTTCTTAATTCTTCCTTCAAGTAAATCATCTAAAGTTGAACCACCATCCCTCATTACAAGATCAATAGCAGAACATATATCTTCTAATTGTTCACCCTGATATATCGGCTCAACCCATTCATCAGGATTAATACACCATATATTTCCATGAAACTCTTTTAAAAGACGACCTGCTCGACCAGATAGATTGAGGAAATCCGGGCGAGACATAGGCTTATCCCCGGATTTTGGGTTATCAATAAATATATTTTTTGCAGGTAAATTAACACCTTGTAAAAGCGTACTTGTACAGCAAATGTATTTTATCTTTCCGCCTTTAAATAAAGCCTCTACACCACTCCTCACTATTGAAGGCATATAGCCATAGTGAAACGCAACGTTTTTTTTCAAACAAATCACAAGTGGATATTCGGGGTGTATTTCTGTTTTTATAAACTCAATAAATGCCTCAATATCATCATCTAATATTTCCTCTTCTAGATTACCCGAAAGCGAGCTTGCTATCTTTTCTGTATCAGCCGGCCCATTCGCAAAAATAATTGTTGACTCATCATCGCGAGTTAAAGAGATTGCAAGTAATGATTTTATTAGCGCTTTAGAGCCCCTGTATTTAAAATCAATCACTCTTTCTCCGAGATCTACTGTTTTTTCTCTTCCAGCCAAACTGAATTTGGCCCTTTTTGGTTTACCTGATACTTTCTCGACCAAAATAATATTTTGTGTTACTGGGGAAACACGCTCAATTATGCTTTCTGACGAATCAGTCATCGCAAATAAATCAATAAAATAACCAGGATTACTTATTAATGGGCTTGCAAACAACACAGGGATATTTGGGAATCTAGTTAATATAGAATCAATAGCGTTTTGAAGTACGATACCGCGTTTTCTTTTTTGAATTTCATGCGCCTCATCGATAATTAGGGAGGTAACCCACAAACCAATCTCCTCGCTATATAATAAGCTGGTCAATCTTTCCTGAGTGAGAACATAAATAACACCTTTTGATACATCTTCCTTTTTCACGGGAAATGGTGCTGTTCGAATAACAATGCCACTTAAATTTACCTTTCTTAGAGACCCCCTTATTCGCTGTGTAACTTCACTAATTAATGCTCTTGTAGGCACAACATAAATAACACTCTCCTTATCTCCACTTACAAGCCTTTTCTGCAAGGCTAGATTTAACACGTACGATTTTCCAGCTGATGTTGGCGCAGAAACACTTACTGTTCTACCCTCGGTCACAGCACGATAAAGTGAATATTGGAAATCTGTTAGTAACTCATTATCTCCTAATTCTTGCTCTATTGTGTTCTCTGTTTCTCTTGCTATCTTTTCCAAAGAAACACCAATTGGGGAACCCGTTAAATCATTGTGCAAATATCTTTCACGTAGCAGTTTTCTACCTGGGAAATTTCCCAATCTTGATAGCAACATATCTGATGCCATCAACAAGGTATTATCTGATGTCTTTTTTATTTCAATTAGTCTAGTGACTATTTCATAAGAGAGAGATTGATCAATATATTCATTTGATACCGAAAGCAGCGACGAATACCCAATCAGATTTCTAACATCGTCATCGCATATTGGTTCGAGCTTATTCACAGCTACTCCGGGAAGCTGTTCCTCCATGTCATTTAATACTAACTTTTCGTATGCTGAATTGAACTTTTCCATACCGTCTAAATCCGTACTTTATTAAACCAGCGCCTTATTAAACGCATCCCGGAATTCCTGTACGCTAATAAAAGGCATGAAGAAGAAATCAAAATTTAGATGTCTCTTGTCAAAGCCATTAAATCTATTATTTAGCAACTTGACCACACGCGGCGCATCATTTTTAAGAATCCGTCTAAATTCCGTTTCTATATCTTCTGATCCTTTCTCTAGCAATTGTTTGTACTCATTCCAGTTATAGCCAATTAGACAGGCATGGTTTACCCTAACTTCTGAACCAGGCTCACCTCGAACAATTAATTTTTCTACCTCTTTTTTGATTGATTCGTCTGCATATTTAAAATGCTTTGTAACCATCAAGAATTCATGCTTATACATTCCCTCATCATGAAAGCTAGAAATGCTTTTAAATGCCGACCCTAACGCGCCACTTAGACTTTGATGGATTTTTGCTTCACCAAAATATACATCAACAACTCCATCTGCTTTACACCATTTCATGTGAATACCATCAGAGCCGTTAATTTCTTTATTCTTATTGGTTTTTAGTTCCATTTTCGAAACAACTTGGGGGGCATCTAATATTGATTCTATTAAGAAATACAAGAGCATTTCACCTGCTTCCCCTGTCTGATCTGGATCATCCTCTGTTGCTTCTGGATGAACAAACAACTTCCTCGCCTCTTTGGTTAACCGGGCTGATTGTGTAGCAGTTAATGCGTCATCTCGATTTCTAGATGCAATACAGTAGTGAATAATATAGTCATATAGGGTCTCAGCCAAGGCACCAAGCATTGGCTGGCCATTACCATCAAACTTGACATAATGAAACCTGATTACTGTTTTCACACCCTCAATATTTTGGTCATGCTCAACATGATCAATACAATGCTTATAATCTACTTTCTCAACAGAAATAAGCTTATTTATTCTAGCAATAGCATCATCCATGACTAAAACTCCCCGAATAGGCTGAAGCCAAAATAGACTGTTTGTTTTTTTCTGTTTTAATTAGCTGATGATCTAATTCGGTTTCTAATCTCGCAATAGCTTCACACTTTTCGCCTGTTAAGCGTACTATTTCCATTTGCTCACGATTAGAACAAAGTGGCACCTCTAGCTCTTTTAACTGAGTAGTATTTATTCGCGGTCTTGTTGCACCATGCACTTGATTCTCTAATCTTTTATATGTTGAAGTTGTAGAAAGAAAGTGAGCCAGATAGACAGCGTTAATAGAATCACCAAAAGCACGGACACAGAAGCAATCAGCTTTATTAATGGCCTTTTCTATATTTTCTGGCAAAACAACAACTCGAGTTCCATCAGCAACAAAAGAAGAAAAAATAATATCACCTGTCGATACAGTATGTTTCTTAAGTGCCTCGTATTTTTTCTCCGTGATATATGTAACTTTCTCATCCTTAAATTCAAGGCTACCTATATTCTCTAACCTTATTACTCGAACACCCTCTTCTACATAATCATTACTTTTCAAATTCGAACCAAACGGCCCATCAAACACATCAACAGCCAAATTGCCTAATTTAATCCAGCACCAATTTTTGGGTAGTGACCAGAAGCTACTAATATTTGAATCAGTAATATCATTCAAAACCTTTATCTTTTGTGGCTTGGCTGGTTTTTTTCCTTGTTGCCCGCCAGCCTTCCAACCTGCTAGTTCCTTTCCCCACTCCTCTAGCTTTCGTGAGTAATCATTTTCTCGTTCAGCAAGGATGCGTTCGAGTAGTTGGGAGGCGGGTTCAAGTTTGTCTTTGTTAGCCTCGCGCCATTCTTTTGTTAGCTCGCCTGTGACGGCGGCTTTGAGGACGGATTGGCGGTATTGCTTGAGGAGTTGTTTGGCTTTTTTTAGGGCTTCGACGCCGACGTCGATATGGGAGAAGAGTACTTCGATTTTGGAGACGATGCGTTTTTGTTGTTCGAGTGGCGCAAGTGGCACCTCTGTTTCTTTTACGATTTGTTGATTGATATTTGGTTGCGCCCCACCCTTTCCCTGATCAATAAGTTTCTGGCGGATGCTCAATAAATAATAGAATAGATATTTAACATCTACGTTCTCTGGAACGCTTATCCCACATATTGCCTGATTGGTAGATGCTTCAAAATTGAGAATAGAAAGCCTACCGATCGTTGCGCCATACAATGCAATTAACAATGTGCCGGGTTTAAATAGCTTTGCGCTCGATTTTTCAAGACCAAGCTCAGTAATATATTCATCAGCTTTATTAAGATGACTATCATTCAAGTCCCCAGACTTAACCCAAGGCACTTCACCATTGTAATATTCAGCAACACCTCTTCTTGGCGTTCCGCCGCTAGTTGTATGCGCAAAGTCCTTAATTGGCAAAAACTGCCAATCTGCTTGGTTATCTTGTTTTACTGCGACATTGCTCATGCAATCAAGTATCCATTCAATTCGGTTATCAGTGGTTCTAATTCTTTACCAAACAACTCTCTCGCCTTTAGCAACCCACCCTCCTGGTTGAAGGGGATATAGTTAAAGTCTTCTACCGTCATTTCGGCATTTTGGGCTATTTGATCTTTTATTTTGTTTAGCCATGCAAGTTGGTCTGGTTGGAATGCTTTGTCTTGCTGTTTTAGCCAGTTATCAAAGCGGTTGTTAACCAGCCCGGTAAAGGGTTCGAGCACGTCGCTTAGACCAGTGGAAAAACGAATGAGGCTGACGATGTTGGTTAACAGCTCTCTGGGCGGTACACCTTTGACTTTGTTCTTTTCCAACTGTTCGTAGGCCTTCCATACTTCTATGGGCGCGAGATTATACGGCGGTTGCTGGATCTCTTCTGCCAGTTTTTCGATTTGCTCATAACTCAGGTGGCGCTTTTGGTAAGGCTGCTGGTAGATGAGCTGGATGGCGTCGAGTTCGTTTTTGTGGTCTTGTATAAATTGTTGCCAGTTTTGAATTAAGACTTCGGCTTTTTCTTCATCGTAGCCGGCAGCAATCAGTTCGTCGGCGCTGTCGTCGATGAGTTGGTCGGTGTCTTTGCGCAGATCTTCGATTAGTTCGCGCAGGTCTGGGTTGTGGAAGGGTTTGATTAATTCGTCTGCTTTTGGTTTGAACGCATGTTGAATTTCTTTGTCATTGACTTCTTCTTTGCCTGTTTTTGTTTGGGCCGTATGGATCAGTTTGTCTTCATTCGTTGAGTGAATGAGATTTGCAGCGACAGCAGAAAGTGTTGTTGGCTGTAATAATTCTCCCTCTCCCCCAGGGAGAGGGAGTTTGAAAGAGCTTATTAAATCGTTGACGCGTTTGCGTTGTTGGTCGTTGAGTTTGAGGTCGAGCCGGATCATGCGGTTGCCCAGGGTGCGTAGTGTTTCTGAATGGCGATCACCGCGGGCGACTTGTTCCATGAGTTTGGCGGTGGAGACACTGGGTTTGGTTTCCAGTGATTTGGTTTCGGTTTTGTCTGTTTCTGTTACGCCGACGCAATCGACCAGGACAAAGCGGCTTTTGCCGGGGGCATCTGGGGTGACTTTGTGCAGTTCGTCGCGGCTGATGACACGGGTGCCGCGGCCTTTCATTTGTTCGTAGTAGGACTGGCTTTTAACATCGCGCATGAACATGACGCATTCCAGGGGCCGGATGTCGGTGCCGGTTGCGATCATGTCGACAGTGACGGCGATGCGGAACTGTGGATCGGTGCGGAAGGCCTTGATGGCTTCTTCCGCTTCACGTTTGCCGATTTTGTAGGTGATCTTTTTGCAAAAGGCGTTGCCTTCGTCGAAGACTTCGCGCACCGCATCGACGATGCGGTCGCAGTGGTCGTCGTCTTTGGCGAAGACGAGGGTTTTGGGGACCCAGGTCATTTTGCCATCATCAAATTTACGTTCTGGGAAGCATTCTTTGAGGCAGCGGTCTTTATAGGCCTGAATGACGGTGCGAATTTGGTTAGGGGCCAAGATGCTGCGATCGAGCTGTTTGGCTAGCCATTTTTCTTCATCGTCTAGTATTTCAAGGCGTTTTTGTTTAGTCATGCGGTCGCGAATTTCGACCGTTGTGCCAGCGTCTATGAGATTTCCCTTCTCTGTCATTTCCGTTTTGATACGGTAGATGTCGTAACCCACGTTGACCTTGTCGACCACGGCGTCTTCATGAGTGTATTCGGATACGAGGTTTTGCCCAAAAAAGCCGATGGTCTTTTTTGTGGGCGTGGCGGTGAGGCCAATGAGGAAGGCATCGAAGTATTCGAGCACCTGGCGCCAGAGGTTGTAGATGGAGCGGTGGCATTCGTCGATTATGATGACATCGAACTCTTCGATGGGAATGTCAGAGTTGTAACTGACGGGCCGGGGTTCTTTGTTTATTGAGCTGCTTTCTATTTCAAAACCGGAGTGTTCGTCGGCTTCATCATCCAGCTCCTGGCCGGTGAGTTGTGAATACATGCGCTGGATGGTGGAGATGGTGACTTTGGTGGCGTCGGGGATGCCTGCGCGGCCCAGGATGTTGACGTTGTAGTGTTGGGTGAATTTGCGGCCATCGTGGGGGATGACGAATTGTTCAAATTCATCCTTGGCATTGGTGGCAAGATTGCCACGGTCGACCAGGAACAAGGCGCGTTTGATTTTGCCGAACTTGGCCAGGCGATAGACCTGGGTGACGGCGGCGTAGGTTTTACCGGAGCCGGTGGCCATTTGCAGCAAGGCGCGGGGCTTGCCTTGCTTGAGGCTGTGTTCGATGCCGTGGATGGCATCAATTTGGCAATCGCGTAAACCTACCGTGATTAGTTCAGGTAGGTCATGGAGCCTGTCGCGTAGGCTTCTACCCTCTTCCAACCAAGCTTTGAGGGTTTCCGGGCGATGGAAGTGGAAGACGTTGCGGGAGCGTGGATTGGGGTCTCGTTCATCCCGAAAACGGATTTCGTGGTTAGTGGCTTCGTAGAGCAGCGGCAGCGGTTGATCTTCAAGCACCCAGCGTTGAATAAACTTGATGGTCGAGGTGGCGTAACGGGCTGACTGCTCAGCTACACCACCCAGATCTGTGCCTTCACGCTTCGCTTCGATAATGCCGCAGGCCTTGCCGTCGATAAACAACATGTAATCAGCAGGGCCAGTGTCCGTATCCATCTCGCGGACCGCCACACCGAGGGATTCATAGAGATTCATCCGCATTTTGTCCTGGATGACCCAACCAGCAGCGATAAGCTTCTGGTCTATCGCCTTGCGGGTTTCAGCTTCTGGAAGTGTATAGTCTGGAACCATTATTATTAGCCTTCCGTGTAATGAATCGATTCTACCCTTAATTGGACAACTTTATCTAATGCCGGATAAACCGTCCCGAGCATTGTCCGCCTCTAACACCCGGCTCAGCTTGCTCCCGCGCCAAGCGATACTTTGGCGGGCGCTACGTCGCTACGTCATCCGGATCGTTTCACCGTAGGAGCCCGCTCCACCGGGCGATTGCGCGGGTTCAGTTTTGCGCCCAGAGGAGTGGGCTCCTACAAGTAATCGCAAGAGATTTGCTGGCTTTGCTTACGCGTGTATCGCATTTAGATGCGCCCATACCAGGTCCCTTTGCCTTTGCCGTGCTGCGCCAGGTGCTGGTTGGCGACCAGGGCTTGCAGGTGCTTTTTTACGGTGTTGCGGTTGGCCCCGGTCAATTCGACGATTTGGCTGACTGACAGTCGACCATGCTCGGTTGCCAGCTCGAGGATGTTGACTGATAGTTCCGGCAGCTTGGCCATCAGGATATGCTCGCGTTCGATCTTGGTTTCGAGCCGTTGTTTTTGTTTTTTCAACGCGCGAAGAAAGTACAGTACCCAGGTCTGCCAATCCGGTACCTCGGTTCGGATAGTGCCTTGGGTGTTGCGCAGCGCCAGGTAATAGCCTTCTTTGGACTGCTCAATCACGCTTTCCAGGGAACTGTAGGCCACATAGGCATACCCCTCTCGGAGCAGTAGCAAAGTAGTGAGTATGCGCGACAGCCGGCCATTACCGTCCTGGAAGGGATGGATCTCCAGGAACACCACTGTGAATACGGCGATTACCAGCAGTGGGTGTAGTCTCTTTTGTGCCAGGGCAACACCGCTCCACTCGACCAACTCTGTCATCAGGCAGGGGGTATCGAACGGGGTTGCCGTTTCGAACACGATACCGACTTCATCACCGTCGGCATCAAAGGCGCTCACATGATTGGGGTTGGTTTTGTAATTACCCCGATGACGCTCATCCTTGCCGCTGTAGGCCAGCAGGTCGCGGTGCAGTTGCCGGATATGATTCTCGGTAAGATCGATGGCATCGGCGTGGTCGTACACCCTGTTCATCACATCGGCATAGCCCGCGACTTCCTGTTCATCCCACGTGTCAAATTTCTTGATCTCGATATTGTTAAGCAGCTGGGCGACTGCCTGATCCGAAAGCAGGCTACCCTCGATACGTGTGGACGACCCGATGCTTTCGATGGTCGCCACCCGGCGTAGCGCTGTAAGCCGCTCCGGGGCCAGGGTGCCCAAAGCCCGCCAGGCACCCTTGAACTCATCCAGCGCTGCGATCAGCGAGAGGATCTCCGGGGTGATTTTGAGTGTGCCGATGTTGATGGTCATACCCATAATAATATCCAAATATATCCATAATTGCCATAATATATCCAAACCAGTATCTATAAATATCCGTAAACAGCGTCCTAGAGGGCCAAAAAACCAGCAAATATCCTGCAATTCCTTGTAGGAGCCCACTCCTCTGGGCGAAAAACTGAGCCCGCACAATCGCCCGGTGGACCGGGCTCCCACGGTGAAATGATCCGGATAACGTAGCGGTTCCAGGACCCGAAGCCAATTGAATGTTCTATGCTTGTTCTATATAATTGTCTCCCCGCTGGATATTGGCCGCACCGACATGAAGCCTGTAATTTTATCGCCATCAGACCCACCCTGGCCCCGGGCCATCATCCTGATGGACATGAACGCCTTCTTTTGCAGCGTAGAACAGGCAGACCACCCGGAGTTGCAGGGACGGCCCATAGGCATCACCAACGGCTCCCAGGGAACCTGCATCATCACCTGCTCCTACGAGGCCCGCGCATTCGGCGTCCGCACCGGTATGCGCCTGCGCGAGGCAGTGCGCCGCTGTCCGGATTTTATTCGAATCCCCTCCCACCCCCAACGTTATGCCGAGGTCTCCTCCAATATCATGGACGCCCTTACCATGCTGACCCCGGACGTGGAGGTGTTCTCGGTGGATGAGGCCTTCCTGGATATCACTCACTGCCAGCGACTGCTGGGGTCGCCGGAACAGATAGCCAGGAGCGTTAAGCAGATTGTGCTGGATGCATCCGGCGGCATCCTCTGTTCGGTTGGTCTGAGCGGCGACAAGACCACGGCGAAATATGCCGCCAAGCTGAACAAGCCGGATGGCCTGACCATCATTCCACCCTGGGAAACACGGGCCGTCCTTGCCAATGCCCCGGTTACCGAACTCTGCGGCATCGCCAGCGGTATAGGGGGCTTTCTGGCAGCCCGCGGCGTACACACCTGTGGCGACATGCAAAATCTGCCGATAGGAGAATTGGGGAAACGCTTCGGAAATCTGGGTCGCCGTATCTGGCTCATGGCCCAGGGGTTGGACCCGGATCCGGTAAAGGTGTCTGTCCCTGCGCCCAAGAGCATAGGCCACGGCAAGGTGATGCCACCAGACACCAGAGACCCGGCGGTAATCCATACCTACCTGCTGCATATGTCCGAAAAGGTGGCGACCCGTCTGCGCCGACACCGGTTTCGAGCAGGGCGCTTTTTCATAGGGATGCGCTCCTATGATGGCTGGCTGGGGGGCAAGTACCGCCCCGCTCTACCCACAGACCACGGCCCGGACATCATGGCCCTTTGCCACAGATTCATGACCCAAGAGTGGCGCGGCGAGGCGGTGTTTCAGGTTCAGGTCACCGCTCTTGACCCTAACCCCGGCAACGAACAGCTGGAGATGTTTGCCCCCGACCGGAAACGGATGGATAGCCTCAACCGCGCCCGCGATGAGATAAACCAGCGCTATGGCGAGTTTGCCCTGGCCCCGGCCCGTCTGTTGTTACGCTCGCGTATGCCCAACGTCATAGCCCCCGCCTGGAAACCATCCGGGCACCGGGAAACCATACTCTGATGTGCGGCGGGGTCTACTACATAATCGATGGTGAGGAATTTCGCACCTACTTTCCCAATCCCAAGGCCCGTCTGCCGGTAAAAAAACGCGATGGCAGTATTGATCTCCTACCCTGGGGCCGCCGCAGGGAACAAGCCGGACATCTGCCACTAGGAGGCTGGGCGCGACTCGATTCCATCTATGCCGGACGCTGGGACAAGTGGTTTCCCACCCCGGTCAAACTGATGGCTTCCCAGTTTATGGAGAGGGATATTGAAGGTCACAGTCACTGGTTCGATATCACTCCCGGCAAGTGGGTACAGGGACTGATTGCACGCCAGAACAGTGAACGGCGGGTCTATGTAGTAACCATCACACCGGAGCGGGAAGATGCGGTGCACGAACGTTGGCCGCGTATATTGAGTGGGTGAGTTTGGGTGCCGGTGACTAATCATCCGGTACCGACCTGTAATAGATGTTCACTAAAATGTGGCGAACGACCGGATGATACTGACGCTATTGAGTTAATATTGATGATTGGTAATCAGCGCGACATGAGGCTATCACTCAATAATCGTTCGAAAAGAGGCAAGAATAATCTGCTTGCTGCACTTAATAGGAGAAACCTAACACCCCTTCCCTCATGCGATCTCAGGACAAGCTGAAGGCAATCACCTGATTGACGCTAGACCTGATTTTGGGCCTCAACATGATCAGCAAATCCGCTTCCTGCTTCAGTGTAGATATTGAACACAGCGGTTACGCCTGCTTGTCGTAAAATTTTCTCTTCGTCTGGAAATCTTGCCGTTGCCGCAATACGTCCCGGGAATGATATCTCTCTCAGCTGTTCCAGCGCATCCAGATTGGCTTGAAGATTTGGCAGCGCCAGCATGACGAGTTTAATACTGTGATCATGTTCTATTTTGTCCCAAAAGTCTGCATCGCTCGGATCACCGTGTAGCACCTTGCGTCCCATCGACTGATGTCTTTTGATCAACTCGCTATCAAAGTCGATGCCAACTACGGTTTCACCATGGAGTTCCCGCATCTTATCATAAGCACCGCTGCCGACTCGCCCCATACCAAAGATGGCAATGGTTGCCCCGAGTGTATCCAACAGCATGTCATCAGGGAGTCGTCCTTTACGTTGAAACTTGACTAAAAAATTCCTGTACAAACTGTAGATTTTGTCATCCTTGTCGTTTAATGGCGCCGCGACAATAAAAGAGAGAGAAAGCGCGATGGCAATAACCACCAGCCATTCACCATTTATCCAGCCACTTGTTACGCCAATCGCGACCACGATCAAGCCGAATTCACTGTAGTTAGTCAGGTTCAGGGTCGCCAACAGGGACGTCCGTGCCCGCAGGTTGAATCGGGTCATCAAAGCAAAAAAGAGTGCTGATTTGGCGAAGATAAATGGCACGAGCAGGATTCCTACTATCAACGCCTCCAATGTCAGTTGGCCTAACATGCCGATGGAGAGGAAGAAACCCACCAGAAACAGATCCTTGAAACTCAACATAGATTTGGCCATCTCTTTTGACTTGGGGTGAGTAGAGATCAGCACCCCCATGATGAGCGCACCCAGATCATCCTTCACGCCACCCAGCTCAAAGAGTTCGGCTCCGCCCAAGGCCAGAACCAGGCCATACAGAATCAACAGTTCGCCATGACCTGTTTTTTGCAACAGGTGGTGAAACAGCGGCCGTAGCGGAATAAGTAAAAATAGTAATAGCGCCCAGTGCGAAGGAAGTTTACCTGTGGATGCTGCCAGAAAAATGACCGCCGCCAAGTCCTGCATAACCAGAATACCTATGGCGATGCGTCCGTGCAGAGAGTTCATCTCCCCTTTATCTTCCAACGACTTAACCACAAACACAGTACTAGAGAAGCTTAATGCAAAAGCGAGCATCAGCGAAAGCCTGAGGTCCAGCCCAGAGAAGAGCGGCACATTTATCAAGGCCAGAGCATAGATAGCCGCTCCAAACAGGGCGATAATGATAGAGATATGCAGTGCAGTCACTGACCATACCTGAGGTCTTATTAACACCTTCAGGTTTAGCTTTAGGCCAACAGTGAACAACAGCAGCGTGATGCCCAGATCAGCAAGTTTCCGTAACATCTCGCCGCTTACGAAACCCAGATAATTGAGCAGAAAACCGGTTGCGAGAAAACCAACCAATGGTGGCAGACCAATCAGTCTTGCCAGGAAACCCAGAAAAAAAGCCAGCGATATCCAGGTAACATCACCGAGTGCTATAGCAACCCATTCAAAATCCATGGCAATTTAATACCCCTGCCCTATTTGGGTGTCAATTATTAACAAGAAGCAAGACCTACGCCGTAAGAATGGTGCGCAGTAGCTTGATCCTTCTGATCAATATTATTTACTACTGTATGTATAATCAATTATTAAAGTGGAAAGCACAAATTTCTAATAAAGTTTCGCTGTCGCCGAACGAAACGAGGCGCTTAGTATGAATAACGAAAACGACCTGTTTAATTTGCCCAGCCATGAACCGGCCAATAAGTCAGAACAACCGTTCATGGGCTTTCTCCACAAGATTATACGTTTACCGTAAAAGTGCTGGCTGTATTAATGGCTGCCGTCATGGTCTGGGGTATTGGTGATGTTATTTATGTTTGTATCAGCGTCCCGTGGAGCCCCCATTTTTACTTTTAAGTATTAGCGACATCCTGGCAACAGCCGCTGTTGTTTTAGCTTCAGCAATTACATACTAGCTTATCAGCAGAAAGACCTGATAATGATCATTCGATAATTGTGACAGGTCAACTATACTGGTTAAAATCACATCAAGGAAAAGCATCCAGATGAATGACAATCTTACATGGAGATTTGATGCGACGGTCATCGAATGGTTGATCGTCCTCGCCATATTGGTCATTTTGTCTGTTATAGGTACTGTGGTGTCACGTCAGTCACATAAAGCATTTAGAAAGCAGAATAGACAGTCAGGTGAGCCGGTTTCGATATCAGAAAATTGGCACGCCAAAAGCGCAATAACAGTTCTCGAATCACTCAAAACAAACCCAGACGGGCTATCGAAAGAAGAGGTTGGCAATAGACTAGCTAAGCATGGACCGAATCGGCTTCCCGAAGCAAAGGTACGTGGTCCGCTGGTAAGATTTTTCTTCCAATTCCATAATGTTCTGATCTATGTGTTGATTGCTGCAAGTGCAGTCACTGCTATGCTGGGACATTGGCTGGATACCAGTGTAATTCTTGGTGTCGTGCTTATTAATGCTGTGATCGGGTTCGTGCAGGAGGGTAAGGCCGAGAATGCTTTGAGGGCAATTCGACAGATGCTTTCTCCGAACGCAATGGTGATGCGCGAAGGCAAACAAATAACGATCCAGGCTGAAGAGTTAGTGCCTGGTGATGTCGTCTTATTGCAATCTGGCGATAAGGTACCGGCAGACCTTCGGCTATTCCGTGTCAAGGGGTTGCAAATTCAGGAATCGGTTCTGACAGGCGAGTCGATAGCAGTAGAAAAAATCACTGATCCTGTTACACAGGAAGCCATGCTTGGCGATCGTCGTTGCCTTGCCTATTCAGGGACCCTGGTTACCTATGGCCAGGGAACTGGTGTGGTCATTGCGACCGGCGTACAAACCGAGATTGGTCTCATTAGTAGACTGGTATCGGAAGTGGAGTCACTGACAACACCACTATTACGTCAAATGGCCCAGTTTGGCCGCTGGCTTACGCTAGCCATTGTATGTGTTGCAATTATTACCTTTGTTTTCGGTTCACTCTTTCGAAATTATGTGATCGCTGAAATGTTTCTTGCCGCTGTAAGCCTTGCGGTTGCAGCAATCCCTGAAGGATTACCTGCCATCATGACCATCACGTTGGCAATAGGTGTGCAGCGTATGGCGCAGCGCAATGCCATTATCCGTAGACTGCCTGCTGTGGAAACTCTTGGGGCTGTAAATGTCATTTGTTCGGACAAAACCGGCACCCTGACCTGTAATGAAATGACAGTTCGCACGATTGCCACTACCAGCAGTTTATTTGATCTTAGTGGTACAGGCTATGCCCCCCATGGTGCAATATCTCAGGCAGGAAGAGACGTTTTACCAGAGGAACGCCCCCTCCTGATGGAGGTGCTCCGTGCAGCAGTACTTTGCAATGATGCGTCAGTGGAACATAAAGACACTGAATGGTTTGTTCATGGTGATCCGATGGAGGGGGCTTTATTAGTATCAGGCTTAAAGGCCGGACTCGATAATAATTTAGAAACCAAACAATACCCTCGCACCGACCTTATCCCCTTTGAATCTGAGCATCGCTTTATGGCAACACTTCATCATAGTCACACCGGAGATGCTTTCATTTTCCTTAAAGGTGCCCCTGAACGAATATTGGAGATGTGTGCTCAACAGCGAACAGCTCACGGCGATCAACTCATAGATAAAGATTACTGGCTACGCCGTACTGAAGAAATGGCTCAGCAAGGACAGCGCGTATTGGCCATTGCCGTCAAACCGGTAAATTATAAACAAATAGAGCTAACGTTTAGCGATGTAGAGAATGGGTTAATTTTGCTAGGCATGTTTGGCTTGATTGACCCACCTCGTGAGGAAGCGATAGAAGCAATAAAAACATGTGGTGAGGCAGGTATTAGGGTAAAAATGATTACCGGAGATCACGCGGCTACCGCGCGCGCCATTGCCCGGCAAATCAATCTTGTTAATGCCGACAATGTACTCACCGGACAAGACCTGGAGTTAATGAGTGAGAACGAGTTACGACAACGCGTGCAAGATGTTGATGTGTATGCGCGTGTCAATCCTGAGCATAAACTGCTTTTAGTAAGGCTTATGCAGGAGCAAGGTTTGATCGTAGCCATGACGGGAGATGGTGTAAATGATGCACCGGCCTTGAAACGAGCCGACATAGGCACAGCTATGGGTCACAACGGCACAGAAGCGGCCAAGGAGGCTGCTGAGATGGTGCTGGCCGATGATAATTTTGCCTCCATCGCTCATGCTGTAGAAGAAGGACGCACGGTTTATGACAATATCAAAAAAGCGATTCTTTTCATTCTACCAACCAACGGTGGAGAAGCACTGATTATCCTTGCTGCTATTTTGTTAGGTTTTCATCAGCTACCGTTAACGCCAGTGCAAATCCTCTGGGTAAATATGGTAACGGCAGTAACTCTGGCGTTGTCACTGGCTTTTGAACCGCCTGAACAAAATACCATGCGACGCCCCCCACGTAATGCTCATGAACCGATGCTAACCGCTCATTTAATTTGGCGTGTTGCCTTTGTCTCCGTTATTTTGATGAGTGGAACATTCGGTCTTTTTATTTGGGAGATGAAGCTAGGGATGAGTATTGAGCATGCACGCACGGTTGCTGTGAACACACTGGTGATGTTCGAGATATTTTATCTATTTAACTCTCGTTATATCAAAGCCTCCATATTGAATTGGGCAGGATTAACAGGTAATCGTTATGTGTTAATTGCTATTAGTATACTCATCATCTTCCAGCTCGGCTTTACCTACCTTGGGCCAATGCAGTCATTATTCGGCACTACAGCCATCGACTTTGATGTATGGATTCGCATTTCCCTCATCTCTTCCTCCGTATTGTTTTTGGTTGAGTTAGAAAAGTATTTTCTGCGACGTACAGAGCGAATTAAATAATGGTATTACACGTTATATTGCTTTGAAATAAACGTAAGATGATTATCTCAATTGGAGAACAATGAAATGCAGCGTTTCAAAAATATTCTTTGTGTAGTTAGCGCCACACTAAAAGATAATGTTGCGCTGAAACATGCAGCCGAATTGGCAGAAAACAATCAGGCCAGTCTTACTGTAGTCGAGGTAATCGATGAAATACCTCCTAATACAAAACTGCTCAAACGTATCTTCTCACCTGAAGATCTCCAGGCAAAGATAGTAATAGAGCATCAAAAAATACTAAATATGTTGATTGCTCCATTGGACAGAATGATTAAAATAAAGTCTAAAGTGCTTACCGGTATATCATTTTTAGTAATTATTCATGAGGTTCTTCGTAACAGGCATGATTTAGTGTTAAAGATGGCTGAAGATGGAGGATTATTAAATCGTGTATTCGATAGTAATGATATGCACTTGCTGCGCAAGTGCCCGTGTCCAGTATGGTTAGTCAAGCCAAAATCACCCAAAACATATCAGCGGATATTAGCAGCAGTCGACGTCGATGATAGCTACCCATCAGAAGAGTTAAGCACGAGACATCTACTCAATCTCCAGATTGTCGAAATGGCGAGTTCATTGGCATTATCAGTGTCCGCCGAGCTGCACATTGTTAATGCATGGGACGCCATAGGCGAAGGCGCAATGCGCTACGGATTCATTCATAAGCCAGAAGACGAGATCAATATCTATATTGAAGAAATCAGGCAACAACAAAATCATAATTTAAACGCACTTATGGATGAAGTAACTGATAAATTAGGACGAGATACCCTGGAATACATCAAGCCTAAAATGCAATTACTAAAAGGTCATCCACGCAAATGTGTTCCAGAATTTGCCAGGAAGATTGAAGCAGATCTCGTAGTGATGGGTACAGTGGCTCGCACAGGTGTTTCAGGTTTTTTTATGGGCAATACGGCCGAGAGTATTCTCAATCAACTTGGATGTTCAGTGCTTGCAGCTAAGCCGCCTGGATTTGTGACGCCAGTCACTTTAGATGAGTAAGATAGCGTGAATTTCTTGATACAACTAATTTATTTATTAGGCGTTTCCGACTATAATTTTTGATTACGCATTCCATAACCCTTTGTTAACGATATTGTATTGAATAAGCTGGGAAATATACTTTCGCTTCTGGCTGCTATATTGCGATTACATCACCACCTTACACCTCCGCTCCAGGGTATGAGCAGCATTTAGCAAAAAAGTGTCACGAGGAAGTATGAATAGTCTTGTGTATTTATTCATTTGTATTTCTAACATCTGAATCCATCGGCGCTGCGCAGCTTTATCGCGCAGCGACTCGTGCAATGATGGGTTAGCCATAGCCCTGTTCATAACGCAGCCTGAAGGGCTGCTAAATACTCACTACTGGTCGATATAGTATTGTGGCCAGTTGCTGGTATGACTTTCATCGACGCGACTCCCTTGCCAAAACGCGTAAAGAGTCTCTCTGTGCTGGCACGGGGAATAACTTCATCATATTCAGCTGCGATAATTGACGTTGGAATTGCGATTTGTGAAGCGTACTTCCAAGAATCATATTTATCACGCAGCAACCAGCTAACCGGTAAATAGGGGAACTGGTCGGCAGCAATTCCCTCGAGGCTGTCATATGGCGTGATGAGAACAAGACGAGAGGCTGGTCGTTGGCTGGATAAGCGCACAGCTACACATGAGCCTAAGCTACGACCGACAATAGCGATATCCGAATGTTCACCTCGAACCTTGTCGAACAAGGCGATAGCATCATGTTGAATACCCTCTTCTGAAGGCGTGCCGGAACTACCGCCGTAGCCCCTGTAGTGAAGAAGGTAAAGGGCGTGGTTGGGGAAAGTCTTCTCAAACAACGGGAGATTGAGCGAAACGTCTTCAGCGTTCCCGCCAAAATAGATAATGGCCTTCGGACCGACGCGTGATCTAGTGGTTACAATGATTTCAGCGCCTTCAACATGAAGAACCATAGTGGATTGCGGTGTATTTATCGTACGAGGCTGCGGGTAATAGATCAGTGAATCCTGAAGTAGAAACAAGGCTATGCAGAGAGCTGTATAGGCGAAACCAGCGACGGATATAAGAAAGATGAGGGTGTGCTTCATGGGGCTAACACTTAAACTCAGCTGACGGACAATACAGAATGTAGCTTGGCAAAACGGCGTATTGCCTTTGTAAACTCGAGCAATTTGTTAAGTGAAAATGCATTGTTATGTGCCTTTTTACTATTGTTGTTCAAGTTTACTTTTGTCAGCTTTAGTTAGCTTGCTGACAACTAGTTCATATGAACCTTTAGCTAGATCAATTAGCATTTCTCCGGGCAGATCACCATTAAGAGATATTGTTATCCAGTGCTTCTTATTCATGTAGTAACCCGGAACTACCGACTCGTATTGGCCTACCAGAATCTCACCATCAGCAGGTCCACATTTAAGCGTTACTCTTGGAATTTCCTCATTTTGAGAAACAAGTGCAAACATTTTCCCCATAACCTTGAATACCAACGCCTCTGGGCCGAATGGATAGCTCCCTTCTGAGCCCTTTAATGTTGAAAGATATTTTTCAAATTTGCTTTTATTCATGTGAGATATAGTTTGCCGACTTTTCAATGTTGCACACCATACAATACAACCGCCATTGCCCTTACTGCAAGCTGCTAAAGGCCTCTTTGCCATTCCGGGCGCAGCGCTACAGATCCCGTTTTAGTGATTGCCTGACGCAGCGTATTTAACAGCCTTTCTTTATCTTTATTCAAAACACCTTTGAGGATCAGATAATTTGAGGCATGGTCACTGCGAAAAATAGTTTTTTCAAGCTCTAGAGCGGAAAGCAGCATTTCCATCTCCCGCGCCAATTGCAACTGATCCAGCTGCTGGAATTCACCTCCAAACCCCTGCTGGAATCGCTCCACCCCCTTATAAAAAGTAACCACCAGAGTTGCCAGATATTCAGGTTGAGATTGATTCATCAAACTGGCCGAATTTAGCGCATGCTGCTCACTGTATCTGGTTCCGCCTAGTCCATTTAAAATCATCACCGAACGTTTGATACCGGCCTCCCCCAGTTTGAGCAGTGCATCCAGAGAACTTTGCCAGGTTTCACCCTTACATATTTTTTCCAGTAATAAATCATCACCGGTTTCACAACCGACATAGACCATACTCAGACCCATTGCCCGCAGTTGTTTCAATTCCTCGGCAGTTTTATTTTTCACATTGCGCGGCAGGCAATAAGCCGAAACACGCTGAATGTCAGGCAGGTATTCATTAATCACCTGCATGATCTCCAGCAAGCGCCGGAACGATAATGTCATCGCATCACCGTCGGCCAGAAAAACACGTCTTACGGGAATACTCATGGCTACAAATTGCTGCAACTCTTTGCGTAGATCATCGATGGGTTTGGGTTTGAATTTCTTTTGTGGATCGGTGTACATATCGCAGAAGGTGCATCTGTTCCACGAGCAACCGTTGGTAACCTGAAGGATTAATGACTCGGCTTCACTGGGGGGTCGGAATACGGGTTCTATGTAGTTTAGGAGCATTTTTAAACATCTGTAATTACGAGGAACAAAGTGGTGCGGTAATATTTTACACAGTTTAGCAGCTTGCCGATTAGGAGGAACCAGGAGATATAGCATTAATCTCTAAATATTAGAAACAATTGCTCTCTTACCCGGTTTTTCAAATATTTAGGTTATACGGGATTATTGATTGTTTTTAGTTACAAGTTGACACCACAGTCGCATGTTATGCTTACCATAAGCCTGCTTGGTATACATTTTGCATTCCTAATTCAAACGGCAGATTATTGACACTGAAAAAGGAGAACGCAAAATGGACGCATTAAATATAACGAAATCAGACCTTAAACTCTTACTAGTTATGTCATCAATAGTGCCTATTATAAGTTTCATGGTCGGCTTTTACGTTGCGAACAACACCACGCATAAGGAATTCAACAATGCGGACCACGCTATGATCTCTACTAGCAATAAATCGGAGAATGTAACACCCGCAATCCATTCGAAGAAGGATGTCGAATACGTATCTAAAACAATGGATGATACCCTTCAGAAAACCGCCAAAAATAGAGAGCCTAAACAAGCTGCCATTATCAAACGCTATATAGTACAGGTCGGCATTTTCTCTGTCCTTGAAAACGCTAAAAAACTAACAAGCACTCTGATACAACAAAAACTCGATGCAAATATTATTGACGACCATAAAAATGGTACGCTTAGATTTCGGGTTATTGTCGGTTCACATGAGTCCCAAGCAAGCGCCAAATCCCAACTACAACATTTAGAAGAAACGCATAAAATTAAACTATATCTGACGACTGTACACTTGAACAAAATGTCAAATTACGTAGCAGTATTATAATTGAACCACAGCATAACGCTTCGTTTCACGGGAATAATATATATCCCATCTACTGTAAAATAGCCTATGCTTTAGTGGTATCCTTAATGAAAATAAAGGGGGCACTTAATGGATATAGATCTAGCCGATGTCACCATCCACATAGATGAGACCATGGATGAAGAGGGCAAGATAAAACTGGAGGAAGCCTTTCGCAACCGTGCCGGGGTAGTTTCCGTCCATATTAACCCAGACCGCCCACACCTCGTGATCGTTGAATATAATCCGAAAATGATCAACTCCCGTGATTTGGTGGATATTCCACGTTTTCAAGGGCTGCATGGGGAACTGGTGGGACTCTGAAGTCCGTTGACTTACGGAGAAAAGGAACACATTTATTTTTCTGTATTCGATATACTGTGATTTTTAAACTGCTTCGCGTACCCGAAAGGCATCTCACCTGACACCAAAAGCATGTGCAGGCATTTATTGATGATTCCATCAACACAGAAGTAAGTTAACACGGTTGGATTGCCCGGTTCCTTTGCTTTCATCCCAAAAGGTTTCCTTATTATTGCTCTGTTCCAAGGGCTTCATGCTTTCAAGTGTATTTAGCAATAAAACGCAAAGCTTCAGGCGCAACTCATGGTCATGAATTGTGAAAAACATATGTGCTGTATACCCCTGGATTCCGGTGTATCCTTGATCACCTATACTTCCTAAAGGTCGACTACAGTTTCTGAAATTTCCGGCTAAGCTCGGCCTTTATAATCCACCAGGACGGGTTAAATCCGCAGAGGGCCTGAATGTGCTCCTGGCACTCAAATTGTTATTGTTACTGCTGATTGCCAACGGCGCCCCAATCGTCGCCAGTGGTCTGCTCGGAAAGCACTGCGCTTGGCCGGTGGATGCTGGGCGAATGACTGCCGCAGGCACTCCCCTGCTGGGCCCTTCCAAAACCTGGCGAGGTTTGGTGGCGGCCATCGTAATGGCTGCCCTCGTCTCATACATACTGGGTATCCCCTGGGCGTGGGGCGCCACTATTGGTGCACTGGCCATGCTTGGCGATCTGATGGCCAGTTTTATCAAGCGCCGTCTTGGCTACGCGCCCAGCAGCCATGCCGACGGACTCGACCAGATTCCAGAGTCTTTGCTTCCTTTGCTGGTTCTCTCGCCGGTGTTCGACCTGAATCTTCTCCAGATTGTTATTACGGTAACCGCTTTCTACTTGATGTCTCGACTACTGTCATATGTTCTTTTTCGGATTGGTATTCGCCAGACACCCTACTGATAGCGTATGAGTTTTTGCAACTAGCTGGCATTGAGGGTATGAAGGATGATTTCCGGTGGGCAGTTGATCCTCACCTCGACCATAGAGGTGCCAACCCCCGCTGAGGTATAACCCTGCATCCCGTTATAGTGCCAGCCCCCCTTACCCAGACGCCTCGGGCAGCGGGAGTCCAGGGTCAGGGGAATGCCTCCTGGCAGGCAGATTTGGCCACCGTGTGTATGCCCGCACAACAACAGGTCGAACCCGGCATGGGCTGCCTGACGATAAATCTCGGGGGTATGTGAAAGCAGAATAGAGACAGCCTCACTGGGTATTCCCTCAGCGGCTTTCTCAATATTATCAACCCGATAGTAGTGGGCATCGTCGATACCCGCCAAATAGATCTGTTGCTCGCCCCGCCGCAGAGTCACTGACTCGTTCAGCAGCAGACGAATCCCCATGTCTTCCAGCTCGGGAACCATGCGAATCGAATCGTGATTGCCAAGTACCGCATAAACCGGCTGTTTCAATTCGGTGCAGAGCATTCGCATACCGGCCATAGATGGCTCAAGGTCGCCGAAGGTATGCGCCCGGTAGTCACCGGTCAGTACCACCGCATCATACTCCAACCCGGCAACCGCCCCGACCAGTGCCTCCATGGCCGGAGGGTACATATCGGTATGCAGGTCGCTGAGGTGCAGCAATCTAAAACCATCAAATGCCGAAGCTAACCCGGGTAAAGAACAGCGATTCTCGCGAATTTTGAAATTGAGTGTGTTGTTACGACCGCGCCAGTAGAAACCACTCAGCTTAAGCAAATACCTCAGCACAGCGTGAGCGGAATACCAGTTTTCCGGGTGAAAAAAATTCAACCCCCCACCAAATACCTTGGGTACAGATTCCTCTTCGATTCCCAATCGAAGCCGAGCATGCATAACGCCTAAGCGTTGTTCCAAGTAAGCATTAAGTTGTTTATCCACCACCTAAGTATAGGCATAGTCAGTTGGTATCGGTTTTCTCGGATAGACACATGATCTAGTGTCAAGCTAGCTGAAGAAACGTTACCGTTGTTGTGGGGATACCCCATGGTCTGCCACCTATTACTTGAGTTTCGATTGACTCCTGGTCTTTTGCCCGGTTTTTTGCCAAGCTTCCGAGAATGGAGTGTTTGGGCAGATCCAGGATAACCATGATCAAGTGGCGTAACTCATCAGACTCCTGGGGAGTGGTTACGGTGCTAATGCACTGGTTGGTTGCCGTCACCATCTTCGGTCTGTTCGGCCTGGGGCTGTGGATGACAGGGCTGGACTATTACCACCCTTGGTATCGCCAGGGGCCGGATATCCACCGCAGTTTCGGCATACTTCTGTTTATAATAATCATGCTACGTCTGGTATGGCGTCTCAATGGGATCATCCCTGCCCCACTGCCAAACCATAAACGCCGGGAGATCCAGGTCGCGCATCTGGCCCATCTTCTGCTATACCTGTTACCCATTATCATCGTGATAAGCGGTTATCTGATGTCTAGTGCCGATGGACGCGCGGTATCTGTATTCGGCTGGTTCGAAATCCCGGCACTGGTTACCGGGCTGGATAAGCAGGAAGAGATCATGGGTGATATCCACGAGATATTGGCCTGGGGCTTGATCACCACCGCAGCCATTCATGCCGCAGGGGCACTGAAACACCACTTTATAGATGGAGACTCAACACTGACCAGAATGCTGTACATATCATCAATGAGGAGAAACAAGGATGAGACATAAACTGATCACAGGAATACTCGCAGCAGTAACCATGGCTATAGCTGCATTTTCGGTTCAGGCCGATGATTACGTAATCGACACCAACAAGGCCCACGCCTTCATTCAGTTCAAGATCTCCCATCTGGGGTATAGCTGGTTACTGGGGCGTTTCAATACCTTCTCCGGCGAGTTCAGCTATGACGAGAAAGATCCCGCTGCTGCGATGGTTAAAGTTGATATTGATGTCAGTAGTGTGGATACCAACCATGCCGAGCGCGACAAACATCTGCGCGGTGGTGATTTTCTGGATACAGACAATTACCCTAAGGCAAGCTTTGTTGGTACTGGCTTCAAGGAGCTGGAAGACGGCACGGCTGAACTTATGGGAAACCTAACCCTGCACGGAACAACCAAGCCTATAACCATCGCGGTAAACCATATCGGCCACGGCAAAGACCCATGGGGTGGGTACAGACGTGGATTTGAAGGCACTACCAGCTTTAAGTTGGCAGACTTCGGTATCACATCCAAGCTGGGGCCAGCCTCGGAGAGCGTAAATTTGTATATAAGTGTTGAGGGGATTCGAAAATAGTATTCTAAAATCTGCCTGACCCAGCACGCTGCCAGGTGTTGAGTCAGGCAGCCAATCAAATCACAGCGAGATACTCTGAGACATGCCGATAGACCGCTTCAGCATCCTTGGCACGTAGAGCATCTTCACCGAATAGGCTACCGCCTACTCCCATACATTTTCGATGTAACCCTATTGATTCCCGTTAGAAACAATTGATCTCTGAGCCGGTTTATTATGTTTACTGCACGTGCCGTTTTTAGCCATTTTTAGCTTTCGCACATCCTGCTTTCCTTTTTCTTCATCGACCAATTCAACTCCAGCACCACCAACAAAAGCCCCCAGTTTTATATATTGCCTAACAAAGTAATTCTTTCCGCTTTCCGTTTTAACCATAAGATCATTAGGAGAAAACTCCGACTCAGTTGAAACTTTATGTTGTCTACCGCCAGCAACTTCTTTATAGAAGAATACATTGGGTGCGGTTTCACCGACACACTTCCCATCTATCCAGACATCCTTTTTTAAAGCTCCGCCGAAAGTGCCAGAACGATAAATGTACATTCCTGCATTTTTATTCGATGGCGGTACAAACTTCTTAACAATATCCGATTTTTTCTTATTTTCCATCGGAACGGATGCGCAACCAGATAATAAGGACGTTGCTACTGCGGTTGCTATAAGTATCTTTTTCATTGATTTTCCTTTTTTTATTTATTAGTAATTTTCACTGCTGTCCCGTTAACTAAAATCCGTCATGCCGGGCTTGACCCGGTATCCAGTAAGTCGTTAATAAACCTGGATTCCATCCTTTGGTCCGTAAACGGTGCGTCCATGCACCACTTCTCCGGATCAGCAAAAAACGCTGTCCGGAATGACGGGGCTCTTTTTTGATTTTCATGTCTCCCAGGCTTCTATGCATCCTTCTGGCCTTTATCAATAAGGCTTCTAACCGAATTCACCGGAAGTTAACGGGACATATATGGACCCACCCCGTTTTGCAAGGTAACTTCAACATATTGAACAAAAGGTAGGTTGCAGACATATATTCGACCTATAGTCGGTATCTTCTGATACCTGGCCCTGATGGTATCTGCCCTCATTCGTGCTTATCAGCAGTACGGTTTCATTAGAACCTTGTCCCACGCCAGTATACAAATGAGTCGGTCTTACCTATTTTGCCATCACGTTGATTTTACCCACGCAAACCTGTGGCGGATATTTCTACTCTTGCTTTCCTGCTTCGTTTTACCCGTTAAACCTGTTCACTGACACGATAGCGTTCACCACTTGCCATGATCGCCCATAAGATTCTCGCATTCTTGTTCGCCAGCGCGACGCAAGCTTTGTTCATGCCGACGCGCCCCTTTAATTGTTGTATCCACCGACTGCGGGCATCCGTCTTGTTATCCGCCTTTGAAATGACGGATCGGGCGCCGTGAATAAGATTCGTCCTTAAGTAACGATCCCCTCGTTTACTGATACTACCCAGCACGGTCTTGCCTCCTGTGGAGTACTGTCGCGGCACTAACCCCAGCCAGGCTGAGCAGTCACGCCCACGTTTAAACATCTTCGCATCACCCACGGCAGATATAAAGGCCGTTGCAGTTAGAGGACCAATACCTTCAATGTCACTCAGGCGCTGACTTAATTCCGATTTCCGGTGAATAGCTAATATCTGCTTGTCCTTCTCGGTGATGAGCTTATCGACGCTCTGTGACTTTTAAGTGGTGGATGTCCTTGTTTACTCTCTTTACTCTTTGATGTCCTTGTTTACTCTTTGTTTACTCTTTGTTTACTCTTTGTTTACTCTTTGTTTACTCTCTGGTGTACTCCACAGACTGACCTCTTTAATTCAGTTTCCCTAACTGTTCAAAATTCTTACCAGTAGGATTCTGGAATACCTGTAATTCAAATTCAGTCAGCACTGCCAGCAGGTGATCAAAAATATCTGCCTGAATCGCTTCGTAAGCAACCCAGTCAGTAATATTGGTGAATACATAAATCTCTATCGCTATGCCTTTTTCGCTAGGAGCCAGCTGCCGTATCAGGAAGGTGAGGTTTTGGTGAATCATAGGGTGATTCTTTAAATACGCTTGTATATAAGCTCTAAATATTCCTATATTAGTCAACCTACGACCATTGACTAGCGCCTGCATATTGATGTTTTTATCGGCATTTGAAGCATCAATTTCAGCTAGTTTTGCTTCCAGATAAGGTGCGAGTAGTTTAAATGATTTAAATTTTTCAATAATATGCTCATCGCAAAAACGAATACTCGTCTGATCAATATAGATAGAGCGTTTAATACGCCTGCCGCCACTTTCTGACATGCCTCGCCAGTTCTTGAACGAAGATTCGATGAGTTTGTGCGAAGGGATAATTGAAATGGTTTTATCCCAGTTCTGAATTTTTATAGTATGTAACGCGATATCAACAACATCACCATCTGCGCCGAATTGAGGCACTTCCAGCCAATCACCAACTTTGAATAATTCATTTGAATGTATCTGAATACTGGCGACAAACGATAAAATCGTATCTTTAAATATTAATAATAAAACGGCCGTTAAGGCACCAATACCACTGAGTAAATAGATGGGTGATTTATCAATCACAATCGCAATAATAATAATGCCACCAAAGATATTCAACAGAAGTTTGCTTATCTGCAGATAGCTTTTTATATTTAAAACTTGTGCAAATTCACTTTGCCTATAAATGACATTAACTGCATCCAGGACGGCATTTATTACCAGTATTAAAACAACAACCAGTAAGGCAGTCAGAAGTCGTCTAATATAATCACTGTATTCAGGGAACAGATCAGCAGACATATAAATGACCAATAAAGGTACAAAATAAGTCAGTCGATGAATCGCACCCTGTTCGACAAAAATGTCATCCACATGCGTTGCTGTATGTTTAAACAGTTTTTTAAGGGATACCAGAATAATTCGACTGGCAATCAAGTACATCAGGTAACTAACGACCAGTACCACTACAGCTAGCAAATAATGATTCGTTGTATTGTTGAGCAACGTGTCTTGAATGGACATTAGCTGTTCATTCATTGGCATCTCCAGATTATTCTTCGAGTTTATTGGATAAGAGGCAATGCTCCGGCGTGGTAATAATATTCATTTGTCACCGCCCCCCTTTAATTATTAATATATTAGAAACAATTGCTCTCTGACCCGAATGGCACTTACTTAAGCTAAACATCTCTACTCAGGCACCCTGTTCGTCATTCCGGCGCAGGCCGGAATCCAGAGAAGCGACCACCATTGGTGGATATGGATCCCGGCCTGCGCCGGGATGACGGTGATTTTGAGCTTAAGTAAGTGCCATTTCTCTCTGACCCTTGTTATTTTGGTTATGACCACGCTGAACAATATGCAACGGGATTCCGGGAAGATGGATGCGTGGGCGGCGGGGTATGATTGAAAGAATAACAGATTAATTCGAGCCTGGCCCCTTTAACCCCAGGCTATTTCCTGATCACATTTACACTGCCAGCCGAGTTGCTTGGCGACATCAGCGTCAGCTCTATTCAGCCATGATGAGCTGTTGTTGGGCAACGCTGAAGTGTTTCAGTCAAAATGACAAACAGCTTCAGGGGATTCCTGGAGCGATTGCGGTCTTACACACCCACTCACGCCGGCTGGATTACCATCCCCATGTGCATATAGTGATGCCTGGAGCCGCCATCGATACGGACAAGCGGCTATGGCGAACAAAAAAGAGCAGGGGGAAGCGGCCCTTTCTATTTAAACACAAGGCGCTGGCCAAAGTCTTTCGGGCCAAGCTGCTGGCGACCATCGTGAAAGAAGGCCTGGCATTGCCCGAACGTTACCCCAAAGAATGGGTGGTGCATTGTAAATCTATCAGCAGCGGTGAGAAGGCACTGATCTATCTGGGCCGTTACCTTTACCGTGGCGTGATCCAGGAGAAGGACATTGTCACCTGTGAGAAGGGGCAAGTGACCTATCGCTATGGGAGAGTAAAACCGGGAAAACGCGCTATAGAACGGTAGCCGGTGAACGATTCTTGTGGCTAGTCCTTCGACATGTGTTACCCAAGGGGTTTAGACGGGCACGTAATTTTGGTTTTTTACATCCCAACAGTAAGCAGCTGATCCTGATACTTCAGTACCAACTCGGCGTTGATCCGAACCAAGCACTGGCCTGGATAAAAAACGACGGCAATGGGTTTGTAAATGCTGCGGTAGCGCCATGGCAATCATCAAAACCCGGATTGTTCCAATCAACCCCTGGCAGGTAGAGGCACCCACATAAGGAGGCTGTTTGGGTCTTGATGATGTAACCGAAAGCAATAATCTGTCCGGGGTAAATTCAGCTGCATGGACTGAGGGTGCCGCTTGGCCAAAAAATGAGCGTTATCGTCCAAAATTAGCCAGTTCCGAACAAAGGGTGCCGCAACGGTAACCTAATCACTGGAGTTTGTGACCCGTGAGGGATGACAGGTCTTGGGTAACAGTGAAACTTAAAAAGATATTTTCAAGACGTTCTATTCAACTCTCTTCTAACCGGGCTCGTCCAACAAACGGTTCAGATCGTGGCTCGCTTCACTCGCACGATCTAACCTTATTCGTTATGTTCTTGCATCTAAAAGAGTGCTTTCTAAATGTGTGATTCAGAAATCATATTTACCTTTTATTGGCTTTCTTTTCCTTTTTTTCATCACGCTTTTCTTTCAATGTTTTTTCAGGTTTCTTTTTACCTGCTTTTTGTGCATCTCGACCTTTAGCCATAATTCTCTCCTTACTATTTGTTAATTATTAAACGCCTTTAACCAGATTGTATCTAGAACATAACATTCTAAGTAGATGGAAAATCGCGACCTATCCCGCATTTGCGTATTGATAGGTGGCAAATCGCAGTGATATTCACGAATTTCCGTTGGACAGGTTGCTATTTGCGGTATTTGTACACAGCAAATTTTCATATATTCCGCAGCTAGGGAGGTTTTGCAGCCGCTCAGCCTTCCTGCTGTTTTTTTAAGCTATCTCCATAGATTCAATAATCTAACATATTATTCTTTCCCATCGCCACTGTTTTATCCATATCCCTTAGATGGTGAAATACAGCGGTTCGCAACCTATCTCCGTCTTTTCGCATAAGGGTGGTTGCAGTATGGAAAAAGAGGATGCATTTATTTTTTGATAATTAGATGCGTCCCGAATGGCACTGCCTTAAGCCAAAAAAGCTGCCCCGTAGCTTGACCATGCATGTAGGAGCCCAACATCACTTCCATTCCCGCGGCTTTTGAGCTTAAGGCCGTGCCATTCAATGCGTCCCCTTTTCCTAAATTAAACACCAACCAGATACTCCGAGACATGCCGATAGACCGCTTCAGCATCCTTGGCGCGTAGAGCATCTTCACCGAATAGGCTACCGCCTACTCCCACCGCCTCTGCGCCCGCATCCAGATACTCCTTTAGGTTCTCCCGTCTGACCCGGCCTACCGCTACCAGTCGCGCATCATCCAGCGGCCCCAGCAGATCTTTTATGTACTTTGGATCCGGACAAGGAAACACCTTCACCATCTCAGCCCCGGCGCTCCAGGCCCGATAGACCTCGGTAGGGGTGTAAGCGCCAGCCATAATCGGGACGCCATGTTCGCGAGCATATGCGATGACCTCAACATCGGTATTGGGACTCACCAGAAACATGGCCCCGGCCGCGATCGCCTGATGCGCCTCTTCCAGATTACGCACCGTGCCGATCCCCAGAAGCTTGCCCTCCGGGACCAGGTGCATATTCTGCCGTATCATCTCCACGGCTCCAGGGGTGTTCATGGTGACCTCAATGGCCTGAAGCCCAGCTCTAAAGGCAGCATCCAGCAGTTGTGGAAAGAAATCGGCCTCAACCCCGCGTAGAATTCCAATTACAGGTACATCCAGTTTCACCAGCGATAACTCCTTATTGTGTTTTAGCCCCGAACCATTATTCTAGGCTTGTGACGTAATTATACAAAAGCCATGAGATGAAAGTATCAGTAATCATTCCAACCTTTAACCGCGCGCACCTGCTGGGTCGCGCAATTCAGTCTGTTCTGGACCAAACATTTCCAGCGCAGGAGATTATTGTGGTGGATGATGGCTCCAGCGATGACACCCCCAAACTGATGGCAGAATCATTTCCCCAATGCATTTACCTGCAACAATCCAACCGTGGTGTAAGTGCGGCGCGCAATCTAGGAATAGCGACAGCAAGCGGCGACTGGCTGGCGTTTCTGGATTCCGACGACGAGTGGCTGCCGAGCAAACTTGCAGCCCAGCGGGAGACGCTGGAACAACAACCGGACATCAAGATCTGCCACACAGAAGAGATCTGGATTCGCAATGGCAAGCGGGTTAACCAGATGAACAAACACGCCAAGTGTGGCGGTCATATATTCCAGCGATGCCTGCCACTGTGCGTGATCTCCCCATCCTCGGTCATGATTCATCGTTCACTGTTTGACCAGGTCGGCAACTTCGATGAACAACTACCGGCTTGCGAAGACTACGACCTGTGGCTACGCATCTGCGCCACCCGCCCCGTTGCTTTTGTCGAGCAACCCCAGATCAATAAATACGGCGGACATGCAGACCAGCTATCCCAACACTATTGGGGCATGGACCGGTTTCGAATAACGGCGCTTGAGAAGATCATAGAGTCAGGCGTGCTAAACGATGAGAATCGTTCAGCGGCCGTACAAACCCTGATCGGCAAGGCGGAGATACTGGCTCAGGGTGCGACGAAGAGAGGGAAAACCGCAGAGGCTAAGGCCTATCTGGAAATAAAAAACAGGTATGACTAATCAATGCTTCGAACGTAGCAACATTACGTTGCCGGCATTGTTCATTTCGACCCGGTTTAAAAAACTCATACCAAGCAACACCTTTAGCGGGCTACCGCCTTCTACCACCATGGCATCCACATTGTTCAGGCGGATTTCCCCGACCTGAACCCGATCCAGTTTAATCTTATATGCATTGGCATAGCCAGATGCAGTGCTGACAACGGTCTTTTTCCCTGTCAGCCAGTATTGTATCCCCAGCCGCTTGGCCTCATGCGAACTCATGGCGACAGAGGACGCGCCGGTATCGAGCAACATGTCTACGTTGCGGCCATTGATGCTGCCGACAGTATTATAGCTGCCGTGATTGTCTCTGATTATTCTTACCTCGCGTTTTTTCCCCTGAGTAAAGCTACCGCCGAACTTAGCGCCCACTTGATAGCTTTTCCGCTCGCCATCTATCTCGATCACCGCTTCGTTACTATCGGCCGAGATAAGCAGTAGACCTTCAGGTGATGCCTTGCCTAGCTTCAGCAGACGATTTGCTCCATCCACCTCCACCATGGCCTTACCGGGAAAAAGCGCCATTACCCGGACGCTTTCAACCGCCAGCACGCTGGTTGAAAAAAGCATGGCCAAGGTCAGACCTATGAGAGTTTTTATTGGGTAGAGGCGCAAATTAGATCCCTATGGTTAATCACTGCTGTCCCGTTAACTCCATTCGATGTCGATATAAGCGATTGTTCCGAAATAACTTTATATAAACTATGGTCTTGTAAGACATAAAAATCAATAACGAGCATCCCTTCTCCCTCCGGGAGAAGGACAGGATGAGGGGGCTAGAAAAATCAAAGCGTTAGCTTTTCAAATCCCCTCACCCCAACCCTCTCCCGGAGGGAGAGGGAGTTAACGGGACAGCAGTGATGGTTAATATGCTTAGATAACTACTGATAAACATAGCGCGCAAACTGGATCAGGGCAAATGCGTAGACCCCCGCCAGCACGTCATCCAGCATGATTCCCCAGCCGCCGGGGATATGCCGGTCCAGCAGATGTATCGGCCATGGTTTTATAATGTCGAAAAAACGAAACAGGATAAACCCAGTTAATAGCCAAACCCAGCCGCTGGGGGCCAACCACATGGTGATAAGAAAACCGACCCATTCGTCCCAGACTATCCCAGGATGATCATGTACACCCAGATCCTCTGCCGCCCTATGGCAAAGCCAGACCCCGAACAGCGACATTGCTACAATCACCAGCAGATAGTGCAGGGGTGCCAGCGGCTGCATTAGAAGATATAACGGAATGGCGGCGATGGTACCGAAGGTGCCAGGGGCCTTGGGTGCCGCACCCGAACCCAGACCAAAGGCCAGCAGGTGGATCGGGTTGGACCATTTTATCTTTTGTTGTTGCATCTAACCTCGGGAGAAATGCTCATAACCGGAACTGGGATCCGTCACTGCAGTGCCATCGGCCTGGACACAGGTTACCCCCGATCCTGCCACAATCTCACCCACCTGCACCAAATCACAATCCAGTCCCGCCTTGATATCTTCCAACAGCGACCGTTGTTGCGGCGGGATGGTGATGCAGAGTTCGTAATCATCCCCGGCGGCCAGCACCGTAGCCCAGTCACCGCCCTGTTGCAGGTATGTTTTGATCTGACTGGAGACGGGAATCTGTTCAAGAAAAACCCTGGCGCCGACACTGCTCTTCTCACAGATATGCCCCAGATCAGAAACCAGACCATCTGATATATCTATGGCGGAACTAGCGATCCCCACCAGAGAACGCCCTGCAAGCAAGCGCGGTTGCGGCCGATCCAGACGCCGTTCCAACTCGGCCAATCCTGTAACGACGGAATATTTACCCTGCCTGCTAAGCAGTGCGAGAGCGGCATCACCCAGGGTTCCGGTCACATAAACCAGATCTCCCACGTTGGCCCCGCTGCGTCTGATGGCAGCACCAGGAGTTACAAAGCCATGAGCAGTGACAGAGATAGTTAAAGGACCGCGAGTGGTATCTCCGCCAATCAGGGCGACCTGGTGTTGCTGGGCCAAAGAGAGAAAGCCGCAGCTGAATGTCTTGAGCCAGTCTGCATCACTTTTCGGCAGAGTCAGGGCCAGGGTGACCCATGCCGGTTCTGCACCCATGGCGGCGAGATCGCTCAGATTCACCGCCAGAGACTTATGCCCCAGCGCTTCCGGGTCGGCGTCTGTACCAAAGTGTATGCCTTCCACCAGGGTATCGGTGGTGATGGCAAGCTCCATTCCGGCAGGCGGCTGCAACAGAGCGCAGTCATCGCCCACGCCCAGAATTACATCATCCCTAGCGCCGGATGAGTTGGAAAAAAATGTTTTGATCAGATCAAATTCAGATAGAGGCATGGATGGTGATGGAATGGTTTAACCGGTCAAACCCCAGCCCAATACAGAACCGGAGCAGTTAGCGTTTGCCAGCTTCGGCCTTACGCACCAGGCGCGCCAGTTTATCCAGTACGCCGTTTACATACTTGTGTCCCTGCTCGGCACCAAACACCTTGGCCAGTTCAACCCCTTCGTTGATGACCACCCGGTAAGGCACCTCGGGGTGACGCATCAGTTCATAGGCTCCCAAGCGTAGAATGGCGCGCTCCACTGGGTCGATACTCTCGATCGAGCGATCAATACACGGCTTCAACTCGGCATCCAACTCAGCCAGATTTGCCGGTACGCCATGCAGCAGATCCTTGAAATATTCTACGTCAAAGCTATCCAGATCTTCCTTGTCCAGGAACTGGCTGTCGACTTCAGATACATCGTGACCGGCCATCTGCCACTGGTATACGGCCTGCACGGCGAAGTGTCGTGCCTTGGTACGCTTACCGCTCATTAATTTATCTGACGCAGAAGGTTGACCATCTCAATGGCAGATGTGGCGGCCTCAGCCCCTTTGTTGCCAGCCTTGGTACCGGCGCGCTCGATGGCCTGCTCAATGGTATCTACGGTCAGGACTCCGAATGCCACCGGAACACCGTGCTTGAGCGTGACCTGAGCTATGCCTTTGACACACTCTCCAGCCACATATTCAAAATGCGGGGTTCCACCGCGGATCACCGCTCCCAGGGCCACAATGGCATCGTAGTCACCGGTAGCTGCAACCTTCTCCACCACCAGCGGCATCTCGAAGGCCCCGGGCACGCGCACCAGATTGATGTCGGCCTCGTCCGCGCCGTGTCGCTTTAAGGTGTCGATAGCGCCTTCCAGCAGGCTCTCCACCACAAAGCTGTTAAATCGCGCAGCTACTAAACAAAAGCGGGCCTTCTGTACATTAAGCGCGCCCTCAATGGTCTTTATTGTCATAGTTAAACCCCGTTATCCTGGATATCTAAGAGATGTGTAAATACTACTCGCAATCAACGTATTCAACCACTTCCAGGTCGAACCCGGAAAGCCCATGGATGGCCTTGGGCGCACTCAGCACCCGCATCTTGTGCACCCCCAGATCAGACAGGATCTGGGCGCCCACACCAAAGGTCCTGAGGTGGCTGCCGCTGCTCTTCGGTGCAGTAGCCTCCTGTCTCTCCTTGAGCATAAGCTCACCCATACGCTGGATTATCTCCCGTGTGGTATCGTGATTTCTCAACACCACGATGACCCCAGCACCCTCTTTGGCTACCTGTTTCATCGCGCTTTTCAGGGGCCAGCTCCTGGTGGGATATGTGGTGTCAAACATATCGCACAGGGTATTCTGCATATGCACCCGCACCAAGGTCGGGATCTCGGGTTGGACATCGCCCATCACCAGGGCCATGTGTACTTCATTATCGATTACATCCTGGTATGCCACCAGCCGGAAATCACCGTATTCGGTGGTGAGGGGACATTCGCGCACCCGCTCAATGGTCTTCTCGTTACGCACCCGATAGTGGATCAGGTCGGCAATGGTGCCTATCTTGAGGTCATGCTCGGCAGCGAATTTTTCCAGATCAGGACGCCTTGCCATGGTGCCATCTTCATTCAGGATCTCGACGATCACTGAGGCGGACTTAAGTCCTGCCAATCGTGCCAGATCACAGCCACCTTCGGTGTGTCCGGCTCTAACCAGCACGCCACCAGGCTGAGCCATCAGCGGAAAGATATGCCCGGGCTGCACCAGATCCTTGGGCTGCGCATCATCCGTTACTGCGGCCAGAACAGTCTTGGCGCGGTCTGAGGCTGAGATGCCGGTAGTTACACCCTCAGCAGCCTCAATGGAGATGGTAAAATTGGTGGAATGTGCCGATTCGTTCTGGTTTACCATCAGCGGCAGACGCAGTTGCAGACACATCTCTTTGCTCAGGGTAAGGCAGATCAGGCCACGGCCATATCTGGCCATAAAGTTAATCGCCTCTGGGGTGACCTTCTCGGCGGCCATGATCAGGTCGCCTTCGTTCTCGCGGTCTTCATCATCCATGATAATCACCATCTTACCTTGGCGCAGGTCTTCAATAATCTCTTCAGTGGTATTCAAATTCATAACTTCATTCACATCCTGGGTGCGTTTTCACAGGAAAAACGCGAGTAATCGGCCATTCTAACAGAGCTAGAGCAGCATAAAAACGAACTATCTCAAGAATCCATTGCGAGCCAGTAGCTCTTCTGTCACGCCGGAGGGCTCTGCCGATCCATTTGCCTTATCACCTAATAGCAGCCGTTCCAGATAGCGCGCTATCTGATCAACCTCGATATTCACCTTGGTGCCGGAGCGATAGCCGGAAATAGTGGTCTCCTGAATGGTATGGGGAACAATATTGAGTTCGAACTCACTGCCATGCACCGCATTCACCGTGAGGCTGACGCCGTCTATACAGATCGAACCCTTGTGTGCGATATAGCGCGCCAGCTCTGTCGGCGCGTCTATCCTGAAACGTACTGAGCGCCCATCGTCCCGGCGCTCCAGAATCCGCCCGACCCCATCCACATGGCCGCTCACCAGATGCCCACCCAGATGTGAATCCAGGGTCAGGGCCTTTTCCAGATTCACCGGACTTCCGGGCTTGAGTTCACCCAGGGTGGTGTGGGCCAAGGTCTCACGGGAGACATCGGCGATATAACCGTCACCCGGTAGTTCGATCACGGTGAGACAGACACCGTTGGTGGCGATGCTATCGCCTAAGGCCACCGTCTGCATATCCATATCACCCGAGCTGATATGCAACGCCATATCACCGCCGCGCGGCTCCATAGCCGCCATGGTCCCAACTGCCTGTATGATTCCGGTAAACATCTAGCTATTCTCTCTAACTGTCTTGGCTAACTGGCTTGGCCGTTATACGCAGGTCCCGCCCAACCCGGCGCAGATCCATGATTTCCAGATCCAATCTGTCTTCCATCCGTTCCAGTCCGGGTAGATCCAACAGCCCCCTGGCTCCGGAGCCCATCAGATGAGGGGCAATATAGACCACCAGTTCATCTACCAATCTGGCAGACATGTAGGAACCGGCCAGTACGGCCCCGGTTTCCAACAGCACCTCATTAATATCCCGCGCTGCCAGAAGCTGTAGTACAGACAATAGATCCACCCTGTGTTCAAAACCATCCTGACGTATGACCTGCACGCCCTTGGTTTCCAACCGGGCCTGTTTTTCCTGATCCGCCCCGGCACAACACACCACCAGTTTCTCGCCGCGCAGACCTAACATCTTTGCATCCGATGGCATCCGCAGGTTGGAATCCAACACAACGCACAGCGGCTGTCGCACCTCAACATCGCCATCCAACCGCACATTCATGGATGGATCATCGGCCAACACGGTCTCAATCCCGGTGATGATGGCCGAACTCCTGGCGCGCAGTCGATGCACATCCAGACGCGCTTCCGGGCCGGTAATCCATTTACTCTCGCCATTGGCCATGGCGGTACGCCCGTCCAGACTCATGGCAATCTTGCAGCGCACATAGGGCAGGCCTTCGCGCTGGCGCTTGATAAAGCCTGGATTCAGGACCATGGCCTCTGCTTCCAGCAGACCAGTCTCAACCTCTACCCCAGCTGTGCGCAGCTGTTGAATACCCTTGCCAGCCACTAGTGGATTGGGGTCCTGCATTGCTGCCACTACGCGGGAGACTCCGGCCTCAATCAGTGCGTCGCTGCACGGCGAAGTTCTGCCCTGGTGACAGCATGGTTCCAGGGTTACATATGCCGTAGCTCCTCTGGCCTGGTCCCCGGCCGCTGCCAAGGCAGCGCGTTCGGCGTGGTTTTCCCCTGCGCGTAGATGGAATCCCTCTCCCACAATCACGCCGTCTTTAACCAAGACACAGCCGACACGGGGATTGGGATCAGTGGTATAGAGGCCACGCTTGGCCAGGCGAATGGCCCGCGCCATGAATCGATGGTCGTCCTGGTTCACTCTTTGTCTCCGCCATCCAGAAGATCAAGCTGGCTACGATCAGTATCAGATTCAGAACTGGTAGAAGAGTGGCTCTCCAGGCGTTCGATCTCTTCGCGGAAGGCGTTCACATCTTCGAAACTTCGATAGACCGAGGCAAAGCGAACATATGCCACCTGATCCAGCGAGCGCAGCTCGTCCATCACCCACTCGCCGATCTGACGAGATGGGATCTCCTTCTCGCCACAGGCCAGTAGTCTGTGCCGTATCCGGTTTATCGCCTGTTCAGTCTGCTCGGTACTAACCGGCCGTTTCTCCAATGCCCGATTCATACCAGCGGTAAGCTTGCGTCGGTCAAACGGCTCCCGGCTGCCGTCCTGCTTGACCAGGCGCGGCAGATTAAGTTCGGCGGTCTCATAGGTGGTAACGCGCTCCTTGCATACCGCGCACTCCCGACGTCGGCGCACCTGATCACCATCACTGAACAGACGTGAATCGACAACCTTTGTGTCTTGTGCACCGCAAAATGGGCAACGCATATTTGATGGATTCGGATTCCGGGGTTAGCTCAGACCAGCAAAAACCCCGGCATCCATTTCCTGACTCCTAGATTTATTTGTAAACAGGATGCTGCTTGCAGATAGCCAGCGCCTTCTGTTTTACCTGATCAATCACCGCCTGATCACCACGACTGTCGATCACGTCGCACATCCAGCCTGCAAGATCCACCGCCTCAGCCTCACTAAAACCACGGGTGGTGATCGCAGGCGTGCCCACGCGGATACCACTGGTTACGAAGGGTGACTGCGGATCATTCGGCACCGCATTCATGTTCACGGTGATATTGGCTTGACCCAGCCAGGCATCCACGTCTTTACCGGTCAGACCAGCCTCAATAAAGCTGACCAGGAACAGATGGTCATCTGTGCCCTTGGAGACCACATCGTAGCCGCGCTGCATAAACACCTCAGCCATGGCGCTTGCGTTGGTCATTACCTGCTGCTGGTAGGTTTTAAATTCTGGCTCCATCGCCTCCTTAAAGGCAATGGCTTTAGCTGCGATAACGTGCATCAGCGGTCCGCCCTGGGTCCCGGGAAAGACCAACGAATTCAGCTTTTTGTGGACTGCCTCGTTCTCCTTGGCCAGAATCAGTCCGCCACGCGGTCCACGCAGGGTTTTATGCGTAGTGGTGGTGGTTACATCAGCAATGTCTACCGGACTTGGGTATAGCCCAACTGCGATCAGACCGGCGACGTGAGCCATATCCACAAACAGGTAAGCACCAACCTCGTCCGCTATGTTGCGAAAACGTCCCCAATCCACCACACGCGAATAGGCAGAGAAACCAGCCACAATCATCTTCGGCTTGTGCTCGCGGGCCAGTCGTTCAACCTCTGGATAATCGATCTCACCGGTTTCTGGATTTAGACCGTACTGCACGGCGTTATAGATCTTGCCGGAGAAGTTTGGCTTGGCACCGTGGGTCAAATGGCCACCGTGGGCCAGACTCATGCCGAGCACCGTGTCGCCCGGCTCGCACAACGCCATGTAGACTGCGGCATTGGCCTGGGAACCGGAATGAGGCTGCACGTTGGCATAAGCGGCACCAAACAGTTGCTTGGCGCGGTCAATGGCGAGCTGTTCAGCAACATCAACATGCTCACAACCGCCGTAGTAGCGCTTACCCGGATAGCCTTCGGCATACTTATTGGTCAGAACAGAACCCTGGGCCTGCATGACCCGCGGACTGGTATAGTTTTCTGAAGCGATCAGTTCGATATGCTCTTCTTGACGCTTCTCTTCGGCCTGAATAGCCCCCCAGATCTCATCATCATAACCACTGATCTGCATCTCTTTGCTGAACATAAAGTCCTTCTCCAACGGGAAAAATAAAGTATTTTAGCAGCCTGATGTCGAATCGTCTTCCATCATGGCCATTCAAATGCCTGATTTGCCGATAAATGATTGTGGTTATTCAGGGATATATTTGCATAGCTGTCGGCTTTGGGACACCATCGAGCTTAGTTTAATGAATGGAGATACACCGAAATGGAAATTCGAATCATCGGCTGCGCTTTGCTTTTTTTGTATGCAACTCCCCCATGTTTAGCCGGCGAAATCCAAAAATGGGTTGATCAGGATGGACGCGCCCATTTTGGTGACATCGCCCCTCTGGACGCTGACACCACCCAACTAAACCCAGAGATAATCACAACCGCGCCGTCGCACAAGTCACTCAAAGAGATTCTTCGTCCCGGTGAACGACGCATGCTAAAGAGATATGAACAACGAGGACAGCGTCTTAGCAAAGCAAAAAGAAAGAGCCTGAAACAGGACAAACAGAAGCAGAGTAAAATTGCGTCAGCTGAGAATAAATGCCAATACAACCGCCAGAAAAAAGATGAGCTTGAACGCAAGTTACGGCATGGATACAAGCCATCACAAAAGAACTCAATTGAGACTAAAATAGCCAAGGCCCGACTGCTGATCAAAAAATATTGCGGCTAGCACCACAGGGTAATCCCATATTGTTAAGATGCCCCATGTGGTTTCATTTAATAACAGAGGATTAACAATGGACTGGTTATTACTAATTATCGCCATGACTCCTGAAGGTGGCTGGACCATCCACCAAACAGCTTTTGAAACCAAGGCGCTGTGTGAAACTGCCAAGACAGTGATCCAAGAACAAATGAAAAACAATGAGAATAAATCTATGCGTATGGCCTGCGTCCAAACTCAGACTGACTATGGATCCATGCGCAGCAAGATCAAATAAACACGCTCATTGCATGCTGCAAACTCCATTTCTTGACTGAGCTGGCTAATGGGAGCGGCGGAGGTAGATTACTGTAAGTATTGCCGGAAGCAGTACCAGATCAAAGACTAAGGCAGTTATAAGACCGATACTCGTCAGTAGACCAAAATTTGAAGTCGGCACGAACTGCGATGTCATCAGTACCAAGAACTGCGCACTTAGTATGATAGTGGTTGTCATTACGGCTCGCCCAGCCTGACGATAGGTCCTCACCAAGGCGGAAACAGGTTTTACCCCCTGTCTGACACGATGAATGAATCCATGATAGACATGTATGGTGTCATCCACGGCAATACCGACGGCTACGCTGGCAATCATTGCAGTGGCCATATCCAGCCATATACCAAACATCCCCATTATGACAAAAATAAGCAGTATAGGAGACAGGTTGGGGATCATACATATGGCTGCACTGCGCAAGGAGCGCCATTGAACCAGCATCAATAAAAAGATTAACCCGAGGGCGCCAACTAGACTTTTAACCTGTCCTTCAATCAACAGATCTTCCTGATCAGCAAACAGCCTTCCAAATCCGGCAATCTCCCACTGCAATTCTGATCCGATGTTATTGGCCAGATAAATTCGTATCCGATCCATGAGTCGTGAAATCTTATTTGCTCCGTGCACATTAACATTGAGTGGGACATGAGATATCTGGTAGTCATCATTGACAAAATTGAACAGATCATTCCCATCGTAAACCAGGAGGTACTGGCTAATCAGATCAGCACTATCTGGAATTCTTCTAAATGAATCATGCTCTGCATGAAATCCCCAGTGCATCTCTTCGACAAAATCCGCCATTGATATGCTCTTATCAATCTCCGGCTGCATCTCTGCCCAGACCTGGAATCTACGGATCGCTTTTAGCGCCTTAGGGGACTTTAATCCATTGACGTCCGACGTACTAAAAACAATATCCAGGGACGAGGTACCTACAAGTTTTTGTTCGATATAGTTGGTGGCTTGTCTTACCTTATGCTCGGGGTAAAAGAACTCCTGAAGATTTGTCTCGACAACGATATTCATTACCTGTGGCAACATCACAACTATAATCAGCACCACACTGAATATGACCTGCAACGGATAACGAATGCCAAAATGAAATAACCATTTCACCAATGCATCCATCCCGCCCAACCCGGTCTTCCGGGTGGGCCATTCAGAATAATCAAACCTGGAAAATATATTCGGCACCAAATGGATAACGATAAAATAGATTAGTGCTACCCCGGCGGCGGAGATCAATCCAAACGTCCTGATCGGAGGAATAGGACTCAGCCCCAATGATGCGAGCCCCGCAATAGTTGTGAGGGCGGTAAATAACGCCGGACGCCGCACCTCTGCCAGGGCACTGGCAACTCGGTCTGGACCGGTAAGGCCGCGCTTTGATGCGTAGTGGAGAGCATTAAACAGGTGCACCAGCGCGGCAATTGAAAGGGCCGATAGCAGCGGCGGTATGATACTGGAAATGAGGTTGAAATTTTGATCGAAAACCACATAGAAGGCAACGGTCGAGCTGACCACCACGCCAATCACAACGCCCGCCACAATCATTGCCAACCAGCGATGAAACAGCAACCAGATTAAAAATAGGCCGATAATGGTAGTTGCCGGGATGAAGATCAAATTATCCCTCAGCATAGAGCGCATCTGCGCTACTTCGGTGGTTATCTGTCCGGCAACGGTGGTTAGATATCCATCCAATCCGACCTCTTTTATCTGTTTAAAAACCTCCTCTTCCAACGCCATGCGTTCCATGCTGGAATCTATGATAACCGGGATCACCAGCATGGAGATCGCCGACCCATCGGCAGCTATCAGGAGATCTTGTGCAAACCGATCAGATAAAATTCGTTGTCGCCGTTCGTCAGGACGTGTCTGATCCAGATTTGTGGTATCCAGTAGTGGTTCAACCAGAAAGCCATCTTCTGTACCGATAATATGATCTTGAGTGGTCATGTTTACCACATCATCAATAAGAGGATTTGATTCCAGCCTATCAGCAAGAGTCTTGAATGCCTCGGCAAAACCATCCGAGTAGAGTGCCACCCCCTCAAACAACAGCAGTATGGCTTGGTCACTGGGAAAGTCTTTCCGTAGCTTATCGTCTATCAATACGGATGGTGCATCCGCCGGGAGATAGACCTTTGGCGCATTGTTGATATTCAGGTTTAGTAGCAGAGCATTCGGCAGGGTAATGAAAACGAGCAAAAACAGAATACTGAAATAGAACTTCCAGGGAATCCTGGTCAGAATGTTCTTTAGGGAATAATCATCCTGGGTAAGAAATGAAAACTCAATTGTTTCCTCACCTTCAAACTTTGAGGAACAGGAACTTAGCATGGCAACCATGTGGCTGCCATCACTCTTAACCAGGGTTACTCTTTTTTCGGGATAAGTTTTCGCTGACTTAGAAACCTGCCTGGCTTCGAGAAAATGTTCTCGCAACCGATCCATATGCCGGGTAACGACAATATCCAGTACCGGAACAGCTTCCAGCTCATCAAAAGATTCATAGCCTAAAAGGCGCAGAAATGCGGGGTTCGCATAGACGAACATACCTTCATGCTGTATCGCAATCGGCCTGGTTTCATGATCATATTTTGCGCGTTGTAGGATTTCATCATCCATAGCATGTTGTTGGCCGGACTAAAACTTCGCTCTCCATCCTAAGGTTATTATGGAATGATCCTCATGATAACCACCGGGCGTGCCGTCTGCCCCGTTGAAATAGTGCCCTTCCAGATACACTTCCTGGGACTCCCAACCGGTATAGGCTATCTCTGGATTTAGATACACATCCTTCTCATCCAGCCCAACATAAAAGCGCGTCTTGGCACGCCATTGATCATCTGCAAATGGGGTTTCAAATGAACCGTTCAAAGCGTAGATATCAGATCGGTCAGAAACGGAAGGTTGGTTGATCAGATTGATCCCGGTTAATTGCAGATTGACTCTGGCATCACCATCCCCAGGATAAAATTCCACCCCCATACCCCAACTTAAACTATTGACCGTAGTATAGCTGCCAGTTACTCGGGTAACCGGCGTATCACTCGACCAGGCCGCCTCTAATCTCCAGGTAGCATTGTTTGCTTCAAATGCCAGGTCCCCACCCACAATCCAACTACGAGGATACTTCGCCTCAAGCACGCCTCTTCCTGGATTGAAACTGAAATAAGGTGTCGACTGCCTTACCCTTTGCACCGAAACGGAATAATCTAACTCGGAACTTACTCCACTGAAGCGTGCACCAAAGCCACCATCAGAATCCGGTGCGCTGTCATCTATTGGCGCTGCCTGGATGATTGCGGAAGTTGCTGGCGTGGATTTTAGACCAAATATCTTACCCGCCTCACTATTCACCGGATACCAGACGCTCTGTTTACTTGGTAGTTCCGCCTCTCTGAATGTCGGAAGATAGACCAGATCCAGCTTGGAGTCGCCAAAAAAGCTTTCAATCCGTAGCGCGGGAGATGCGCGGCGTCTATCCGCCAGATCATCCAGAATATATCTGGTTAGATCATAGGTGCTAAGGCGGTCGGTTGGTGGAAACTCATCGATGCGGCCCCAGATTATCTTCTGAGTACCTAGTGTAATTCGCGTCTCCTCACTGCGATATCGAACAAAGCTTTCATCATAGTCCAGCTTGGCCTTATCCCAGTCATCTCTTCCGGACTGAGAGTATCCGTCCAGTCTGGCGGATAGTTGAAACTCCCACTGATCTGATGGAATCCACTGGGCAGTTGCCTTTGTATGCAGATAACCGGTATCAACACCCCTGGAATTTGAATCTCCGAGGTAGCCATATTCAATCCAAATATCGTCGACCTTAAATGAAAATGTTTTGGTTTCCGCGACATCTTCAGTTATCTCTAGCCCTTCATCGGCAGAATCTTCGATCACCAACTCATCTCCTTCCATGGCATCTTCTGAAATTCCACCCTCATCTTCTGTATCGATAACGATGGTGTCACCATCTCCTTCTTCAATAACCAGCTCATCCCCACCAGCCCCATCTTCGATAACCGCCTCCTCTACACTGCCCTCAGATACCTCTGTATCACCATCCTCAATAACCAGAATTTCATCGTCATCCGCCATTGAATCCGGATCAGCCGAACATACGGGGACTACTATCAGCATGGATATCGCACAGGCCGCAACAATGTTGCGGAATCCTTCTATTATTCTAATCATTGTGACTGCGCTCCTTATGCAGTTATTACCGTATACTTCAAGGTCGAAAGGCCTTTTCATTGCTGTCATCGGATAATGATCGTTGGGAAAACAGGCTATTGCGCATACCTTGATTGTATTTAACTCTAGTGGTGAACAACTGTGTTTTATGCCCTGTCCTCAGGTCATACATAGTGCTATCGAACACCGTCCAAAACCCCTGCACCTTCTTGATTTTTCTCGCCCTCAAGCGCTTTATGGGTTTGTCATTGCCGCGCTTATAGTAATCCACACTGATTGGAATCCTGGTTCTACGGTGTATACAGCTTAGGCGCTTGGAATATATCGAACTGCGTGATTTCTTTGGTGTACTGATGAGAATGTCGCACGGAATCTTTCCAACCCTGCCTTTCCCTTTTAAAAAGTGATAATCCATACCTACTTCTCGGTCCATCAGATCTTCGTAGTAGAAATCCGACCCTACAAAGCGCCCCCCCTTCCTGGATGATGATATGCGTCTAACTCGATCCAACGCGGGTAGATACAGCCATTGATCACTCTTATCTCCTGGGTGATCAAGGGTCAGTAAACCCGTACCGCTGACGTCCCTTGGTTCAACAAAGCGCATCAGAGTCCAACGTTCTGACTTGCCCATATCCTTGGCGTAGCTATACAGCACCCTTTGCCGCGGCTTTTGCTGCCTCTTCTGCAACCGCATGATGACCTTTGAACTGAAGTCCTTACCCGTGGGCCGGTCGTACACCAATTGGGCCAACTTAACTCCAGCTGAATTACTCAGCTTGGTGGCCGCATCAACTGGGGAGCTGTTTGATATCAGGAGAAAGGTCAAAACAACTGTCTGGTACGGTTTCATGTCCATAGGATATCCCGCCAGTTATACATACGGTTTATACTTAATGCTTAGCATTCAGAATAGTATATAACCCACTGATTATTGCAAGTTATTTATTAATACTACAATCCATAACAAAGATGATAAATCTGCGTCAGACGATGGTAAGACAATAATATCGAATGCGTGTTACACACCGATCTACCTGACTGATATTATTGATAATGAAATGAGCGATCTCATCAAAACAAAACATTCAACCGTGGCGATACATGTCATTGATAACACAGGGATATTTTTCCTGATTACCTTTATCATGATTCTATCAACACCATTGTTGATCGCCGCTGAAACGTCAAAAGATCCAAAAATTCTGCGCCAGCTGGGAACGAACTACGAGCTCGGACGTAACGTCAAACGGGATTACAAAAGGGCATACAGGCTCTACTGCATGGCTGCGGTACGGGGAGACCTAGAGGCAAATTACCACTTAGGATGGATGTATTTTAATGGCCGCGGGATCTCCAGGGATACTCAGAGAGCTGCGTATTGGTTCAAGCAGGGGGCTATGGGAGGAGACCGTACCGCAAAAAACATGCTGGGGCTGCTCGCACATACCAAACAGAAAAAAGACAACTCCTGTACCAAGCTTAGCCAGGGTAAGGATGCAGATCGCACTCAAATCGAGGCCTGGGTACACGAATGGGCGCCAAAATACGATCTTGATACGGAACTGGTACTCGCGATTATCCAGGAGGAATCTAATTTCAATCCCAAGGCCTGGTCACACAAAGACGCCCGCGGCCTAATGCAGCTACTACCGGCAACTGCAACAAGGTTTAGTGTCGAAAACAGCTGGGACCCCATCGACAACATACGTGGTGGCATGGCATATCTGCAATGGCTTATGCGGCATTTTCAGGGCGACGTGCGTCTGGTATTGGCGGCCTACAACGCCGGCGAGCATGCCGTAGAACGCCACAATGGAGTGCCCCCCTACAAGGAGACGATTAGTTACGTCAAACGCATAACAAAAACTTATCAAAAAACGACCCATCCGGTACCAGCTGATAACATTGATGCGACCAAACCCTAGTTGGTTTCCAGTGCCCAAAACCTTGTTAGACAGTTAAAGTAAGGGTAAGCTTGACAGTCTAGGTTGGGGGCTGAACGTAAGTGCCACACAGCATACGAACAAGCAGGACGTGAACTCCCGTATTAAGGATATACTTACTCAAACCGCATCCCGATTGCCATGTACGAACAATTCTATGGATTTAAGGAAGAACCATTCCGCCTGAGCCCTGACTCCAGGATTTGCTTCAGGCATCCGAGTTATAAAAAAGCCAAGGCCTACATGCAATACGCCCTGCATAGGGGGGAAGGCTTTGTTATGGTTACCGGTCAACCAGGCACAGGTAAATCAACACTTATTAATGACCTCACCGCAGAACTTTCTGACAGCAATGTAGTGGTGTCAAAACTAGCGTGTACCCAGCTCGAGGCGGACGACCTGCTTCGCCTAGTGGTACTGCACTTTGGCCTTGATGGACAGGTTGAACATAAAGCGCTGTTATTGCATAACCTTAGCGACTATCTCCAGCGTCTACATCGTGAAGCCAAACGCCCTTTACTGATTATTGATGAAGCCCAGGACCTATCATCTACGGCACTGGAAGAACTTCGTCTGTTAACCAACCTACAACACAACAACCATCCCCTGCTCCAGATTTTTATTATCGGACAGGAAGGTCTACGTGACACAGTGATGTCACCCAGCCTGGAGCAACTTCATCAGCGCATCATCGCCGCATGTCACCTTGAGCCGCTCGATGAAGATGCGACGGTTGGCTATATAATGTTTCGCCTGCGTAAATTTGGCTGGGACAATGACCCAGTGTTTGATCAAGATATATTTCCATATATTCACAAATACAGTCAGGGCGTACCACGCCTGATCAATCTGATATGCAGCAGAATTCTGCTGCATGGTATGGTTGAGGATAGCCATGAACTGGGAGTTGACGATATACGTTCTGTCATTGATGGTCTCATTCAGGAACAACTGATCCCAAAATCACGTGGGCCTCTGTTGCCAGATCTTGGACCGGACCAACCAACCGGCCTGAATAGCCACACAGCTGAGGTCATCAGTTATCCGGGCAGCCACGAAGCCCGTGCAGTAATGCAAAGCGCCCATCTTGAACAAGCAGTTGAAGCAACAGACGAACCTTCACCAAGTACCATAACCCAGTCACAACAACATCATATGGAGATCGCGATAAGACTTTACACCAAACTATTGAGACTGCTGGATGGCAAGCCACAAGAGGCCATGCTGGAAACCTATCTGAATTTCATGGATGGTCAGGTCATAAATGGAACCAGACTATCCCTCCCCTATATAAGCCTGGCAGCAATGGGACAAACAGCATTTACCAACTGGTTAAAATCCTCCAAGAACGGCCTAAGGAGTGATGTGCGCGAGATCCTCCTGCTTGTATTTGGACTTATGCAGTCAGATATTCCGATGGAATAAGGTCTTACGATAGATCTACCATGGCATACATCACACCTGATTTTCCAAAAAATATCTTGGTTTTCACCCACTAAATCAGCTATCTTTTAAATAAGAGCAAGCGCCACCGAATTTCATTTAGACAACCCACAATATTTATAGATTAACGATAAGGGAGTGTCATGATGTCCGAAGCAACAAAAGATAAAAGTGACTTCATAATAAACCTGATTGGGGTTTCAGACTTCCTGGATCAGCAGGACACACTTGACTCATCTCTACACGATCTTGCCGGCCTGGTGGCAAAAGCCCTTGATTCAAATAACTGTTCCATCATGCTGCTAAAAGAGGAACAAAACGAAGGAGAGATGAGCCTTCGGGTTCAGGCACACCATGGAAATCTACCAAAAGAAGCTTATTCAGAAGCCACTAATATAGACCAGAGCATTGCCAGCACCGTTGCCAATACAGGAGAGGCACTGCTTGTTACGAATATCAACGATAGCGTATTTGCTGATCTAGCCAGCAGATCATCCCAAACAGCTGGTGGATTTATCTCCGTACCTGTGATTGCCGCTAAACGGGTGGTTGGCGTCATCAATATCAATAGCCCTGTGGATGGACGCACCTATGTTGCCCACGATCTTGAGCTTGCAACAATTCTGAGCATGTTCATAGCAAAATCACTCTACACCCATCAGATTCAGAACCTGCTTAAGTCAAGATTTGCCATAGCTGCCTTGGCAAAAGAGGAGAGTAAAGGAAGATCCACCTCTGGGGCATTTACCCAGCATCCAGAAAAAGTAGCAAAAATACTTGCCAAAGGATTTTATCGTGACATGAAACAAGCGGGTATGGGGCCAGACCATATTCTGAAGGCGGCGACCGAGATCATTGGACTTCTGAGCACCACATTAGAAAGACATAAGAAATGGGAAACTCGCGTTAAATCCTAAGGCCACCTTTCCCGAGAATACTGTTCTGAGACATTAACAATTTGCTTTCATGATTTTGTGTGGCTTATTAAGGTGACTATACCCTATACCGAATACTTGCTTGTCCACTGTGGCATACCTACCTCTTAAGGCAAGCAAGTAAAATGATACTCTATTTTAAATAGAAAAATATTTGTGGCTAACAATAATTATTGATAGAGGCTAAGCACTCGTGAATATTGGATTTTATAGCTATATTTTTGCCCTTATCGCATATTCCATCCTCACGGTATTACTAATCGTATCCTGGAAAGGACGTCAGTTTGGCGTACTGCTGATCATGGCAAGTTTGTCCATGGTCATCTGGTCAGGAGTATCTGCATGCATAGCCATACCACTCAGGATCCCGATTGAAATCTATCAAATAGCAGAAATACTACATGGCTCTTTCTGGTGTATATTACTTCTCAAGATCCTCAACCAAAACAAAGACCTCACTAAACGCCAATCAGTCTGGACTAGGGTCCTTTACCTAGTTATTGCCACCGCCCTGATCGTAACAGTTGCCTGGCCAACTGCATCCAGCTATACCGGCTTACCTCATAAGCTCATTAGTGAACTGGCGATCATAATCTGGATCACCATATCCATAATCGGAATGCTCCTGGTGGAGCAAATTTTTCGAAATTCTGCACCAGATGAACGTTGGGCCATTAAGTATCTATGCCTGGGGATAGGCTGCATTTTTGCCTACGACTTTTTCATGTTTTCTGAGGCCTTACTATTTACAGACCTGAACCCACAGTTATGGAATGCTCGTGGAGTGGTAAATGGAATCGTTGTACCACTTATCGCCATCTCTATCGCCAGAAATCCAAAATGGTCCTTAGGCATCCACGTCTCCCGGCATGTGGTTTTCCATTCTGCAACATTGGTTGGTGCTGGCATCTACCTCCTAGCCATGGCTGCAGTTGGTTATTTTATCCGTTTCTACGGTGGTACTTGGGGCGGTGTTTTACAGGTGGTTTTTCTATTTGGATCTGGCCTGCTGCTTATTATCCTGCTCTTCTCTGGAAAAATCAGGGCGCAAGCTCGCACCCTTTTAAGCAAACATTTTTTTAGTTATAAGTATGACTATCGTGAAGAGTGGTTAAGATTTACCCAAACCATGGACGAGGGCGAGGAAGAAGTTCCAGAACGCATAATACATGCCATGGCCGCATTAGTTAAAAGTAACGCAGGAACCCTATGGGTAAGAATGGACAATAGTGATTATGGCATATTGGCACGCTGGAACATGCCAGCTCCTAACTACACCAGTAGTACATCGCTAGATCCCATTACCGAATTTATCACAAGAACACATTGGGTTATTGATATAAATGAATATGATACACAACCTGATATCTATGGTGATCTAATTCTGCCATCCTGGTTAAAATCAATAGCAAACGCATGGCTTATCATTCCGCTCATTTTTAAAACAGAGGTTTTAGGTATAGTTCTCACTACAAAGTCTGACCTGCAACAGTCAATCAATTGGGAAGATCGTGATCTACTAAAAATGGCAGGCCACCAAGCAGCTAGTTACCTTGCCCAACACCAGTCTGATCAACAGCTTATACAAGCCAGGCAATTCGAAGCCTTTAACCGTCTTTCTGCTTACGTTATTCACGACCTTAAAAACATCCTGGCTCAGCAGTCACTAATTGTGTCAAATGCTGAAAAGCACAGGGACAATCCTGAATTTATCGATGATGTGATTTCCACTATTAAGAACTCGGTTGGACGCATGACCCGCCTTATGGACCAGATGAAAAGTGGAGTTCGTGGCACCACTCTACATAGCGTTGAGTTATCCAGCTTGCTTTCGGAGGTTGTTGAGATTAGATCAGACTCAGGACAAAAACCAATTCCATCATTTCACGCAGCTGATCAGGAATTGTATATTGATGCCGACAAAGGCCAACTTGCTACGGTCTTCAGCCATATCATTCAAAATGCTCAAGAGGCCACAAACAAGGACGGCAATGTTATTATAAGATTGTCTTGTAATTCGCATCAGGCTCTAATTGAAGTAGAGGATGATGGCATAGGTATGGAAATAGATTTCATCCGCAACCGCCTGTTTCGACCTTTTGATACAACAAAAGGACTTACTGGCATGGGGATAGGCGTATTCGAAAGCCGTGAGTTTATTCGCTCAATCGGTGGTAATATATTTGTAGATAGCACTCCAGGAAAAGGCTCCATCTTTAGTATCGTACTACCATGCAAAATGTTGACTAATGAGTGCCAGGATAACAGTGTACCAAAGGGGTAATCTGTGAAGGATGCAAAGAAAAACCTGTTAGTGGTTGAAGATGATCCAGGACTACAAAGCCAACTCCGCTGGTGTTTTGATGGTTTTGATGTAGCAATAGCAGGAGACCGTTCAGACGCTATGGCGCAACTACGCCGCAACCTGCCTGGAGTTGTACTGCTGGACCTTGGGCTGCCACCAGACCCAGGTGGTGTTAGCGAAGGATTAGCTACTCTCACCGAAATACTATCTATCTCTCCAGAGACAAAAATAATTGTGGTAACCGGAGATAATGATAGAGCCAATGCGGTTAAATCCATTAGCCTCGGAGCCTACGACTTCTATCAAAAACCGGTAGACTCAGAAATACTTGCCCTTATGGTAGACAGAGCCTATTCCGTATATGAACTGGAATTCGAGAACCGCAAACTACAACTAAATCAAGAAGCAATGCCGCTAAGAGGGGTAATTGCTAGCAGTCCGCAGATGCTAAAGGTCTGCCGCATGGTTGAGAAGATAGCACCATCCAATATTACAACCCTACTACTTGGAGCCAGCGGTACAGGGAAGGAGCTTTTCGCACGGGCACTGCACGAACTTAGCCCAAGATCGGCTCATAAGATGGTTGCCATTAATTGTGCTGCGATCCCCTCGACACTACTTGAAAGCGAACTATTTGGTTATGAAAAAGGTGCATTCACTGGTGCATCTAAACAGACCCTTGGAAAAATAGAATACGCGGATGGAGGAACCCTTTTTCTTGATGAAATTGGTGACCTTCCAATAGAGTTACAATCAAAGCTTCTACGTTTTCTCCAGGAACGTGTTCTTGAAAGGATTGGCGGACGCAAGGAGATCCCAGTAGATGTACGAATCGTCTGCGCCACACATCAAGATCTAACCACATTGATCAATGAAGGAAGATTCAGGGAAGATCTTTATTACAGACTTAGTGAAATCACCATACAAATTCCATCAGTAAAAGAAAGAGACGGTGACGTGCTTGTGCTGGCAAAGGCATTTCTTGAACGATTCAGGCAAGAACTCGGGAGCAGGATCAAGGGCTTTGATAAAAACGCCACTATCGCCATTGAAAGCTATGATTGGCCCGGTAATGTGCGCGAAATGGAAAACCGAATAAAGAGGGCTGTAATCATGTCAGATGGAATGCAGGTTACTGTGGAAGACTTGGAACTATCCATGCCAGAAGATCATCCCATGCCCTTCAATCTTAAACAAGTTAGGTATAATGCAGAACGCAGCGCCATCTTACGTGCGTTGAATCATTCAGATAACAACATCACGGAAACGGCAAAACGTTTGGGTATAACCAGACCAACTCTTTATGGCATGATGGAAAAATACGATCTGAAACCTAGATCTTAAACTACAATCTTGCGATGTTTACCCCGAAGTGCGCAACCTTTATATGAAAGATTTGCTGGAGTTGTTCAACACTTAACGCGAGCCTTTGCCAAACAGCACAACTTCAACTGTTTGCATCAGGACATACATGTCAAACAGTATTCCATGGTTCTTAACATAGTAGAGATCGTACTCAAGCTTTTGAATCGAGTCTTTCTCGGAGGCACCATATGGATATGATCCCTGGGCCCATCCGGCAATCCCAGGTTTTACCCGGTGGCGTTCCGCATAAAATGGATTTTTCTTGCATAATTTTTCTACAAACTCTGGTCGTTCTGGCCTGGGACCAACAATACTCATATCCCCAATCAGAACATTCCATAGCTGCGGAAGTTCATCCAGCCTATATTTGCGAATAAATGCCCCGACGCGTGTAACCCTGGAGTCATTTTTTTCTGCCCATCTAGCGACGCCGTCTGCCTCAGCATTTACACACATACTACGAATCTTTATTAGGTCAAAGCAACTTCCACCGCGTCCAACACGCCTCTGATAATAAAGAATGGATCCCTTACCACGCTCCTCAATTAATATCGAGAGTGTCACTATGGCCATAACTGGTAATGCGACAATCATTAGCAATGAACTGACAACAATATCAAATATGCGCTTTGCAGTAGATCGAAGTAAATTTCGTCGAAATCCCTTCGCATAAATCAACCAACTTGGGTTTAATATTTCCAGATTTATCTTCTCAGTTTCACGCTCAAAGAAATCTTGCATTTCTAAAACATTGATGCCACTCATACGGCAATCCAACAGGTCATCCAATGGTAACTTAAGGCGCCGGTCATCCAGGGCGATTACAATCTCGTCGATGCGATTAATCAGTGCATACGCGCATATATTGCCATCAAGTGAGATCACCTTGTTTGGACTCATTCGCACAGCATCAATTGCACCAATTGCAATACAGCCGACCAGCTCGAACCCACGCCGGTCTGATCTACGACGTAATTTCTCAATATGCCTAGCCTTGCCCCCCGCACCAACTACGAGAATTCTGCGCTTCAATATGTTGCCATCGACATATTTCTCAAAATAGACGCGCAGTACGGAAGAATAGATAAGAGAAATCACAATAAACTGAGCCAGTCTGCTGTAATCAAAGGTGTCATGAAAGGAAAACCGCATCATAAGCAGGATAACAATACCAGCAATACTGCATGCAATTATCAGCCGAGGTAAAACCACACGGAAGTAACCTGTTCTTTGGCGCGTATCATAAAGTCCCATAGAGCCGATGAACAAAACCAAGATCAAGGAGAAGAAGGCGCTTGTTGCCCAGGTTGGTTGCAAGAGTGTTTGCTGAGCAGCTTCCATCTCAAACTGTGGGATCACAAAAATTGGGACGCAGGTAAATGTGGCTACTTCAACCAAGCCCAGCAGTATGTACTGTGCGTGGAAAAAGTGGCCAAACAGCCGTTTTTTCCCTCGAAAGGTATGAAACCGTGAAAAAAATCTCATGCGCTCAGATACTATCCATGATTCACAAGCTATAGATCCAGAATCCGCCCCACCAAAATCCATATTACCTGCAGTATGCTTTGGGTACAAATCAGTTGGCGCCTCCCCTGAATATCCATATACCCCCAACTGTATATCGTAAGAAATCACTCAAATTGCATGGATAATGACTTTCGAAGATTTTAACTTTATCAGTTTTTTAGCAAGATACGGCTCACACAAAAACTAAATAATACTGTCATTCCCGGCCATTAGGCTTTAAAGGTATGATGTTCACTGCGTCACGGATGTTACACACTGGATAACTAATTTCCTAGCATTATATGCCACATCTATCGAATTTATGCCGCATTAAAAGCTTTTATTATTACGCCTGAATGAATTACTTTATTTACCAAACTAAACCCACGGTGACTCGCACCTATAAGGCGTGGTTTGTAGCAATAACCGGCTAGTGAAAGCAAGCTATCAAAGGTTGGGGGGAATATTTTATGGGGTAGAAGGTGAATGGCACTTACTTAAGCTCAAAATCACTGTCATCCCGGCGAAGGCCGGGATCCATATCCACCAATGGTGGTTGCTTCTCTGGATTTCATCCTTAGATCCGTAAACGGTGCATCCATGCACCACTTCTCCGGCCTTCGCCGGAATGACAAACAAGGTGCTTGAATAGAGATATTTAGCTTAAGTAAATAGCATTCGGGTAGGAGGTATATGAAATTAGAACAATCAGGGTGTAATGTTAAAACTGATATCCACTGAAGCTGGTACAGCTTCTGACTCTATGCAATCTGCAAGCACAGATGAAAGCTCGCCACCGATATCTGCCTTTGAGTCCGCATTTCCAGAATCAGGTACAACAACTCCCTTATCATCCAGCAAAAAGAACTCGACTGCGCCATCAACATTAACCGCATACAGACTATTATTCGCTTTGGTTACAAACATGCGGCCATGTAACGACCTGCCATAAACGTAATCTGTGCTATTACACTTTCCGGCGTCAAGCACCTGCCCAGCACCTGTATGCTCAAGTACGGTAGATGGATCCTCTCCCTGGGTGATTCGTTGCTGGGCAGAGCCTCGGCCTTGAATGAGGTCATCGATCAGGACTGGGGTATAGACACACACCCCCACGAATGCAAGGAAAAAGAACACAACCCTCACGCTACTAGAATTTTTCGGAACATTGGTAAGCATGTTTATCCCTTACAGTCACTATGATCTTTACTCGCTCGTCCGCACCACGAGCATCCCTGATCTAACTAACATCTCGCTAACTTAAGAAAAAGACATCTTACTTATCGCCTCAGAAAGTTGTACAGAACCTACCGCATTACAGCAAGTATCAAGCCAGATTTTATATCTATATGTATTTTCACAACTATTAGCCTTTCATTAATTTCTTAATTGTAAGTAATCCTGACAGGTCAGGTACAGGCAAAATACAATATCATTCAATCAGTTCTATCATATGCCAGATGGATTTTCGCATACTTGGTCAATCATCTGCTGACCTGGTCCTTGTGTGGTTATGTGTTATATGTAGTATGGAATGCAGCCAGAAAACATCTGAACATTATGCAGATTCCACTTGAGCCAGAATCTAGGCGAGCTACTTAAGACCTCAAGTTTCGGAGTTCAGTTGACTCCTACCACTCTTTTCCCGAACCTGTCGTCATTCCGGGGATTAGCCATCGGGGTTTGATGGCTAATAACCCGGAATCCATCTTGGATTCTGCTTAATAGATCAATGGCTTGCCGCTCCCATCTATGGATTCCGGATAATTCGTTCTCAAACAGCGAGAACGAATTTCCGGAATGACGAATATAGGATAATTTGAACTCCGAAACTTGAGTTAAGACATCAAGATATTTATGGATACTATTCCTGATAATAGAGGATTGCGCCTAGTCAACTCCAGCTCCTGTTTTATGCCAGTACTATTCGCATCAATACAAGGTACCCACAATAACTCTGATTTTAATACACGCAGAGGTAGTATAGAATCGACTGATAGGAACACACACAAGGATAGTTGACTAACGATGCAGACATTCCTTTTTAACCAGATACATATCGATACAGCTCGAAATGCCACGGACGATTTCAATCCATTTCATGATAAAAACAAATGGCGTCTGATTCACAACAACCCATTCAATGGGCCTATCGTTCTCGGCTTTCAACTTGAATCACTTATTGAATATATTGTTAATATTTATCGCCGCACCAACAATGAAGACATCATCATTGCCAAAAACAATCTACGTTTTAGTAATTATCAGTTTTCATTTTCTAACGCCGTTAAACCAGACCAAGAGCTGACCGTAGAAATAAAGAAGTCTCAATTACAACGCGGCGATAATCACACCTTAAGCAATAGAATAACCGTAAGGTCTGATGGAAAATTGGATCTTATTGGCTTTAAAAAAGAGACCCAGTCGCCCCTATTCCTTTCTGGCACCAGCATCAAAGAGTTTGGCGATTTGACGAATAAACCAGACCGGTCATTTATTCAAAACGGAACTTTTTTTCTGAAAAGGAAATTCATGAATACCAGCAATGCAAAGAACTTTCTTTCCGGTTCCCTTGCTGAGCAATCTGATTATTTCGACGAACTTGAAGATATAGCCCACTTCCCAGAGATATTTCCATGCGGACTAATATCCTGCGCCCTGCTTGAAAAGGTGATTCTAGAAAAGCATGACTTCAAAAAAAACCCGATGGTGTATACATCACACAAATTAAGTATTGACCGAGCTATCCTTTCAAATCTGAAAAGCAATGATGTTCTGCATATCCTGGTAAAGCAATTAGATAATATTACGAATGGAATCGATTCAGTTAGTAAGGATAATTCAGATCGTATTTATGAGTGCTACGGGGTAGTTGGGAATCAGGCAATTCTATACAGAGCAATCATATCACTCACGTATCTTGACAATATTCTGGAGTCCTACAATAGAAGAAGAAAAGTAAATCAATCCTAATATCTATGGCATATAGAATTAGTGATGTACGCATTGTCAATTGATAGGGACATCACTCTCAATCCCGGTAAACATACCTACTTGGGGCAATCTGTAAAAACGTACAACATTTTTGCCGTAATCAAGGTGGCCGTTTAGTTTCTCTGTTTCAAGCACGAGAAGCACTTCATGTTCGCGCACCTGAGCTAATCTTGCTATTTGGGCTGGCCCAATTTTAGCAACTCGCACACTCGGGTCCTTGCGATCGCTTGGAGCCTCCTGCCAAAGATGGTTTAGTGCAAAAGCCACCCTGCTTGATTGTGGGGCAAACGCTTGTACCATAGCCAGATCATCCAAATCTCTTACTCTCCTGGAGAAGTGCCGCAATAGTTGTCTCATCTTTTCCGGATGCTGCTTGAGAATATCCAGCATATGATCCCGGCCTAATACAATTAACCCTACGTTAGTTATAGCCGTAGCTGTAGCTGATCTTGGCTCATCATCAAGAATCGCAAGCTCTCCAAATAACGCGCCCTTGGATAGATTAGCTAATATCATCTCGTTGTTATTAAAATCAGTTCTGGTTATAGATATCCACCCTTCATCAATAGCATAGGCTTCTTCAGCCATATCTCCCTGCGAGAACAAAACATCCCCAGGGGAAAGCAACAAACGTTCAAAATGACCGGTAAAATTATCGGACCAGAATGGCTCTATCGTCAAACTGATTTCTCCAAAGGTCCAATCGAAAACCTTATCATACGGAGCAAGTATCGGAACAAGGCTGTCACCAATAGACTCATCCCAACGCGCTTCACCTATGGCTTCAAAACCAATGCGTCCGTAAAGAGAAAGAGTTGCCTCACTGATAGAACCAATGACATGCGTAGCATTCCAACTTTTCATAACACCAGATGCTGTTCGGAATAAAGCAAATATCACATTTCTCCGATTCCGCCATTCTTGGTGGATGGCAAGCATGCTACCACCAACGATGACCGGTTCAACTCCATTATTATTAAGATACTCTTGGTGTAATTTGGCACGTACAACTGAAAAATCAAAATACTCTTCTGCTGGCAGACCAATTTGCGAATCCTTGTTGATACGCATTGCTGCGATTGCCGTATCATTGTAGTAAGCGATTGCATTTACCACATCTGGCAAGGCATCGAATCTATCAACAATACGTGGATCCTTTGTTTGGGCAGGGGTGAATTTTTTACGTTCTTCTACGTATACGTCATAACGCAGCTTGAAAACATCGTCCAGTTCTTTTTCAGTACGCGCGATCTTTAATCTTATAGCCATTGCGCGGCTCCGTAATCCTTAACGACAAATATCTACAGCAGAATCCTATCTCCATTATCAATACATTCATGGTGGAACATACTGATCCAGCAGACTACCTATTAAGCCATACTCCTGTCATACATTATAACATCACTTAATCCAGGTAATCGCTTTAATCTCCATCCAGCAACTCTAATCGCAAGAACATGTTCTGAGAAGGCAGGACAATATATTCACAAATTATCAAAGGCTTATTTAGCTTTTGACTCTAGCTTATCCAGAAGCTCCTTAGCTTCATTTTTCTCAGAGAAAATGACATCATCACCTGTAAGTCTATTCAATATTTTGACGGCCTCAGTGTTATCACCTGTGGCAGCAAATATCATAGCACCATGATATTGTATAGAAGGATTCCCAGGCGCTCCAATCAAAGCATTTTTTATTACTTTGAGCGCTTCATCGACCTCTTTATTCTCAAGCAGCACCATTGCAAGTGTATCCATTAGCGCTGGAGATCTTTGTTCAATATTGTTTGCATGTCTGGCATACTTTAGGGCCTTTCTGGTGTCTACATCCCGCAGAAACCAAGCAAGATTATTAAGGGCAACAAGATTGTCCTCATCACTCAATAATACTGCTTTATATTGCTCTACAGCGGCATTTTCTTTATTGAGTATTAAATAGCTGCCGCCCAGTGCGAGACGTACTTGCACATCATCGGGGTGCTGAGCAAGCCAATCATTATAGAGTTGAACAGTGCCATCACGATCATTCACATTCCATTTTACTCTAGAAAGAGTAAGCACATTCATGGTTGTGGGTGCAATTTTATAAGCCGCTTCGGCCAGCTCCAGAGCCTGTTTGGGATGCCCTTCCTGCAATGCAAGTGAGGCCTCGATCTTTAGCACCTCTGGATGTTTCGGTGCACGTTTTTTTAGTGCGGCAATATGCTCCCTTGCAAGCTCTATTTCGCGCGAAGATAACAATAGCCTAGCTAAGGCAAATCGTGCAGGAAGGTATTCAGGAGCCAATTCTATGGACTTCTCCAGCTCAGTACGCATCGCCTTGGGTTGATTCATTCCACCGTAGGCAGTTGCTAATCTATGATGCGCCTGGGGTGAGTTTGGCTGTAGTCGAATAAACTGTTGCAGAGTGTCTTTTGCTCCGTTGTAATCACCTTTTGCCAGTTGGGCCAGTGAAACCAGCTCCAATACTGATGGGGTCTTCATCTGAGCCCGATTCAATTCTCCTACGAGAATTGCAACCTGTTCATTTTTACCTTGCGCAAGGTAATAACGGGCTAGAACCAATCTTGGCTCTACCGCATTAGGATGAGCTTCTATCGCCTGTTGCAAATAATTAACCATCGACTTCTCATCTCTTTCAAGAGAGTCCAAGGCTGCTAACCTCATAAGTATAGCCAAATGTTTGTTGTGTTTTTTTAACGCTTCCAGATAATAGTTACGTGCTTTGGCAAAGTTTTTTTCTTTAATAGCTATCGCAGCTAAATTCTGACAGGCAGATGGGTTGCCGGGTTCTATCTCCAAAGCTTTTGCAAATGTATCTTCCGCCTCCTGCTTTTTGCCAGTTAACTGGTATACACGTGCCAACACATTGTATGAGGCAACCTTTTCAGGAAACTTCTCTTTATATGCCTTGGCAACTCCTTGTGCTTTATCGTATTGCTTTTGTCGTAGATAATTTAGTATTAGCAGAATTTCTCCGCTATTATTGTCAGATGAGTCCAATTTAGCAGCAGCAGATAAATGTTCTTCTCCGGCTGCATCTTCACCGCTAATCATAAGACCTACACCAAGTCTCCTCTGTGCATCTGGTGAATCTGGATTAAGCTCTACAACCTTGGATAGCAGTTCAATCGATTCGTTGGTTTTGCCCTGCTTTAAAAGTGCACTTGCAAGTATATTCATGGAGCCAGCATCGGTTGAATTTGTCTCCACAAGCGGACGCATTAACTCCTCAGCCTCCTTATATTTAAGACTCCTTAGCTGTATCAATGCCAATAGTTTACGTGCAGGAGGAAACTCAGGGAATTTAGAAAAATACTGGGTAGCATATTTCTCAGCACGTCCATGTTGCCCCAGTATATAACTTGTCAAACCTGCATAATAAAGCGCCATTGGATAGCGTTTCTCATCTACCAATGCCAAATCAAAGGCAGCCTGGGCGTCCTGAAAGTTTTTGTTTTGGAAATAAATAACACCCTGAGCATAATTAAACCCAGGATGCAGAGGTATTTTATCCTTCAGATAATCAATATCCTTCTGAGCCTTGTCGTATTGCTTTAACTGAATAAGTATCATCGCCCGTTTTAGCATGTCGGACATATTGTTTGCGCGTAATGAGATGGCCTTGGTATATGCTTCCAACGCCTGTTCGTATCTGTTCTGATTCAGCTCAATGTCACCCAACAGACTCCATGCTGGAGCAAACTCCGGGTCAATCTTAAATACATCTTCAAGCTGTTTTATGGATTTATCGAACTCTTTTTTATATCCGAAAAGACCTGCGTTCGCCACCATAGCATGGACGGATTTTTCGCCAGTGGCCATCGCCTTTTCAATCATGAATCTAGCCTTGGTCATGTCACCTAACGCAACCAGAGCCAGTCCCTTTAAAGCCAGAACCTCGGATTTTGATTTTTCCTTGAGATTCTCCAGCGGAAGCTCCATCACCTCAGCATGCTTTCCCTGATAAAGCAGAGATCTGCCAAGAGATGGCAAGATTAATTCGCCTTGCACTCCAAGGGCCAATGCCTTAGTTAACTCCTTCTCCGCAGCAGCCATATTCCCCGCTTTGAGATGAAGCATACCGAGCTCCATGCGAATCAGTGGACTATCTGGATTTTTTTGGAGGGCGTTTTTGAGCTCGATGGATGCAGCGTTTAATTTTCCCTTTTTCGTGTACTCATTTGCCTTGGCGAGGTGTTGAGATTCAGTCATCCCATCACCGCAAGCAACAAGAAGTCCCACAATAAATATAAGTACAGAGATTATTCTTAATCTGTTCATACACACATCCATTTAATGTTGGTTTAATCCACTAAGACTGTAGCAAGCTATTCCTGTTTATGCTTTTAAACTGATTCCCATTTAACCACTTCTTCGTTCACGATTATAGCAAAGCCGTAACATGGCATGATGGATTGAATACTCTGTCTGAATAAACCACAATAAATAAAACGCAAAAAAAATGGTGCCCGGTTTAAGCCGGACACCACTCTCTTTAAGTTATGAATACTTCAGCCTACTTTTTTGTCTTCCTGCGAGCGTACCCTGCACCCAAGAGTCCAAGACCTAACAGGGCGATGCTTGCTGGCTCCGGCACCTTAGTTGCAGACCCATCACTTCTTGTATGGAACAAGAAATCATAATCGGCAGTGTTGATCCCGAAGAATGTCGCAAGAGCAGCAATTGTGCTTCCACACACTGCTCCGCCACCAGAATCATCGCATGCATTATTGTTACTGTCCGTGAGGAACCTGATCTTATCAAGGTCTATGAATGGGTCGAATAGCTCAAACGGATCATTACCGGTGGCAAGACCAGCTAGAAGATCTGTCAGAACAAAATTGATATCGATAGCGCCATCCGGAATGAAGGCCGCATTTGTGCCTGCGCCGGCACCTTGTCCTGTCTGTACCAGCAGACCATCAACAAAGGTACCCAGAGCGCCAAAGTCAGCCATGGTACCTGTGCCGGTACCGAAGATACCATCTGCCGGACCATCGAAGTAGAAGGTTATGGCTGCAGATGTAACCAGATAGTTCTGGGCATCAACCTGGATACCGGACGCTTTCAGGGTACCGGATATCTGTACGTTTTGGCCGATATAGTCTGCATCAAACGCGGAGTTACCCCCGAAATTCAGGGCATCGATCCTGTATGAAATGACGTCATCGAAGGTATCTCCTGCGCTGATGCCACCAGAAGCGTCGAGATCGTGAAACAGAACCAACGATTCGGCCGTATACTTGTATTCGTCAGTTACAGCAGAGACCGGGTTGTTCAATGTAATCCCCGTGCCAGCTGTAGCGTTTGCATCCGTGTAATTTATGGTCCACGAGGTAGCACCTGCAAACCCTGGTGCTATGGCAAGCGCGACGGCTGCGGAGATCAGTGTTTTTTGGAGATACTTTTTCATTTCCCTAAAACTCCTAGAATTGCGTTAGATTCACTCTGGAGCAAGTAGTATCAGCAAACTTCTCCAGGACTTACCTACAACAAAGCATCTACCATGCCAATAAGCTAATCATGCCGATAACTTATTGTATTGAATAGATATGTTAGATTTTTGATGGGGTACAAGCTTTCTTATCAAACGGCAATTTGTAAAATTTACTGACAGTTAGGCGCGGAGATTTTAGTGTCTTTTATGACTAGCCACAGGCTGAAATAATATTAATCCAACCTTCCTGCGCTTCCACTGAAAAACCGTTACTGATCCGGATTAGCGCCTATCAGCAGTCCTTTCTACGAATGGCATCCGTATCGAGCGGGACAACGGCATGGTTCCAACCCCTACCCGACCCATGAATACCGCCCGCTCCAACTTGGCATCCCCAATGATTCCCTCAAGTTCTACCGCAATTTTTTGCGCTGCCGTTATTGCATCATTGTCACTGGTAAACTCCATCGATTCAGACGCATAGCGGGAAAAGATCAGCGGCGTCATCTCCGGCTGGAACTGCAGGCCCAATGCAGTTGCGGTAAGCCAGAAGCGTTGCAGCGCCCCTCCGCCTTCCAGGTAGTCATCCATATCATCCAGTTCTGTTTCTGAGACTATGACAAAATGCGCAGCACAGCGCATGGCAGGGACCAGATCAAGTTGGACCCGGGGGATCAGGGTGCCAGCGAAATAGCGATTCAGCATATGAACCCGTTTCCAGCTATGCATCGCCCACCGCATGATCTTGAGTGTGACAAAGTCCAGCCCTACGGCCTGATCCGGTATCCTGTCCTCGCTGAACCTTGCATCCCATTGGATCACCCGCCTGTGGACTTCATAGGCCTCGGGGATGGTCAACCTGATATTGGCACTTTGAAACAGCAGCTTTGCCATCTGCCACTTTCTGTTCCGATCACTGATCCACACCACGCGATACCCCGAACCTACCGCAGCATTAAGTTCGGCCATCTGCTTGGAGGTGAGCGGTGTTGGGGTAAACGGTCGCCTTTGGGTAACCCTGGTCCTGATGTAAGGAATAAGATGGCTAGGTTTCAATTCAGGAACGGGATAGAACCGAACTTCAAACACAGGATTGGTCTCCGGTACATCAGGGCGCCTGGTGAACTCGACTTCTAAACCTTCTCCCGATGCAGCAATGGATATGGTCTCCAGCATGGCACCCACGGCAGTCTGGCTGGCCCTGCCATCCAGATCATAGACACACTGGTCCCGTGTATCCCAGGCATGGACCAGAAACATGGCCTCATCCACCAGTTCAAAGCGCCAGGGCTGGGTATTGTCACCGCTCGGAGCCCAACGGGCCAAATCAATGATCCGTTCAATCGGCGTAGTGGGCTGGACTGGTTCGGGTGATGGTCCGGTCAATTTTGCTGATAATTTTCTCCGCGCGATCTTTAACCCAAGACGCTGAATCGGGTTGTTATTGCCCCAGGGTCTCCAGGTAGTCACCAGCTTATTTCTATAGCCATCAAAATGAAGTCCCTTGGGCGCAGCAGGCACCCTGCCCCGCCCAAGCAGGATCTTCAACACGTGGGTGGCGGCAAGACCCGCACATAGATCGCAGGCCATAGGGGTGGACGGCCCCTTGTGGGCGTCCAGGTCCACCCTGGTATCATCCACCAGATAGGACATCTGCAACATGGCGGGAGAAAGGCCCAGCAAAAAGCGCAGAAGCTGCTCGTCTTCGGTCTGCCCTTCCAGACGAAAGTACTGCTCAAAGGTCATCTTGCCCGGTAGAAAGATCAGCAGGGCCACCCCCATACCCAGAGGCGCGGCGGTGACTGCAGGGATACCCTTGGCAGCACAGGCTGCGAACAACGCCCTTCTGGCCTCAACCGCAAAGAAATCCAGGCCATCCAGGTACAGGTCTGCGGAGTCCAGAAAATCATCCAGATTGTTCTCGCCTACACCTTCTGGAAACTGCCTGATATCCAGCTCCGGGTTGATATCCAGAGCCATCTCTGCCAACACCTCTACCTTCGCACACCCCACATGACTCATGCTGGCCCCGGCCTGGCGGTTGAAGTTGGCAAGCTCAAAGGTGTCGAAATCGGAGATATTAAACCGGCCAATACCCATGCGGATAAGGGTAAGGACGTGACTGCCGCCTACCCCGCCAGTGCCAGCAATGGCAATACGTTTAGACTTGAGTATTTCCTGTTCTGTCTCAGTCACCCATCCGATATTTCTGGAGAAGGCGGACCGGTAATCGAAAGGCACGCTCACAATCTATTTCCCCTGTTTTATTACCAGACCAAGTGGCTAGGCACGCTGATAAACCGCTTCGCCATCCTGCAAATCCGGGGCAGTTTGGTAGCAGCACTCAAGCTGCTCATATATGGCGTTGTATAACTGTTTTATCTCTACTGACATGTTGTCCAAAACAGAGCTTGTCTGAGTAAAATATGGCGCTCGCACCCCATGATAATCAACATCTTTGCCCACACGTTGTAATTCAATGCCAGTCCGCCGCAGCACATCCGGCAGGAACGGTTCCATCATGGCAAAGACATTGGTTCTGCCGGTCAGTTCAGTCAGTGCCGTAGATGCCAAATAACAGGCCGCTGCAATAAGCGAAAATGTACGCATCTCATGCTGCGAAAAATCCATGGCGTTAGATTTACCGAGGCAGGTCTTGGTCTCTCCAGAACGCTGTCGGAAGGCACTGTCCACTGTCAGACGTGAAATTTCACAGATACTACTCCGTGGTAACTCGAAGTCATGCATGAATTTTTCATCCAGGCTGTCGGCACAAAACTTCTCAAAGGGGAGGATGTAGTAATTGTTACTCACGGTGGCAGGTACCAGGCGTACGCAGCCTGCTGGTATTCCGCTTGCCCGGTGGGATATTAAGCAATGTAAAGCGTATTTATCAAACTCATCGTGCTCGGCCTTATCAGGAAACCGGCTCTTATCCTCATACCCGAACTCATCACAATAAACACGGTATCTGGCCCTAAACACATCCTGTTTCTGACCTGGAGTTGTGGCCAGATCCACGGAAAAATACTTCTGAAAGCTTTCAGCAAGATTAGATAATCCCTGTTCCATAGCAACCTCCATGCGCCTGGGCCAATACCTACGATGCACCGACACCATTCCCCAGGGCCGTCCCTTTAGATACTAGCAGAACCTTGTAACTGCGCCACACAGCAACATTCAAGCCAGATCCAATCTTACCTGCCCCAATAGCCCCCTGGTTGCCGTATCCAGCATTTGAAACACGCGTTCAAATCCTGCCACATTCCCATAGTACGGATCTGGCACCTCATGCATTCCAAACTCTGGGGCAAAATCCATCATCATCGACATATTGCAGCTAGATCCTTCAGGAAGCTGCTGTTCTAATGCGCGCATGTTCTGCTGATCCATGGCCACAATGTAATCATAGGACGAAAAATCACTCTTGCGTACATTGCGAGCACGTATCCCGCCAAGATCAACACCACGTGCAAACGCAACCTGCCGAGCCCTTTGGTCAGGACGCCCCCAGACCCTGGATACGCGGGTTCCGGCAGAATCCACCTTAAAGCGCTTGCTCAAACCATCTGACTCAAGCAGCCATTCAAAAATCCCCTGCGCCATAGGAGAACGGCAGATGTTTTCCGTACACACAAATAGGATCTTGATCTTTTTCATATGAATGGTTTTATCTCGCTGACAACCATCTGCTGGCAACACCAGTCTCAGAATGCTAATCCTTTTGCCTTGAGCAGGGCCTTAATATACCTGGCCGGAATGGCATAGGATATGCCGCTGGGAGAAGAGAGCACTGATTCCTTGGACTCCTTCACAAACACGCTATTGACCACACCCACGACCTTGCCAGTGTCTATTTCGTACAGGGGGCTGCCGCTGCTTCCCGGATACGCAATTGCATCCAGCTGAAATACCTTGTATGGATTACGCAGGCGCTGTAGACGCTTGGCATTGAGCCGTCTCACTGACCCGGCGGGGATAGCTATCGGGGTAATGGCGGAGACTATTCCTCGGTGGGTGACCGGTGTCACACCAAGCACCATACCGATAGGAAAGCCGGTAAATCCATACAATTCACCCTCGGCCACACTGGCGTCATCACCTAAAACCATTGGTTGAAGCGGAGCACCAGAAATGGAAAGGAGAGCAACATCATGCGCACTATCCTTCGCCACAAGTTTGGCTCGCCGCATCTCAACCTTTTCTCCATTGCGCAAAAAAACGGCCATGGTCTCCTTCTTGGCATAATCCAGATCATCTGCAACAACGTGGGCGTTGGTCACGACATGACGCCCCTTGGCAACCACAAAACCGGTGCCACGAAAATTGGCGGGGGGAGTACGTAGTTGCTGAAATGTGCCTACGGATACAACACTCTTTTTCACCATCACTACCGTTTCCGGCAGACCGGCCTGCGCTATGCCCGAAGCCAGCAACAAGGCAAAGAACTCAATAAGCATCAAGTCTCGAAGGTAGGACCAGATAACAAAAATATTTTTCATGCTGCATCACCATTGAATAATCCTGACATCAGTTGTAACTCCCTGGCAGCTACTGAATAGATAGAGGCACGGCAAATCCTCCCAAATGGTTTAATCTACAATCCTGCACCCCCCCCTGTTATGCGTTAGTATCCACCTATGAGTCCGACTCTATCAAGGGAAACTTTGTACGCATGGCCGCCGTTGGTCGCTTATGTGCTACTCCTGATATACGGCAGCAATTTGCCACTTAGCCCATGGCAAACACCAGGAAACAGCCAATTTGTTCTGATGCCACAACATGACCTACGCAAAGCATTCAGCAGCGACATGCTTGCCAGTATTCAAGATTATATACTGAGGTAAACAGCTTGTTGTCATCACATACCAGACCGATGAAACCGATAATCGAGCGCGTCCTTGCCCTAGTGCTTCTCCTGCTCACGCTCTCTTATCTAGCTACCTTTCCGGTGTTTCAGGTTCCTTTACTCGTAGGAGCTATTGTCTATGTCTGGGTACTGATCTGGCGTTCTGAACTCTGGCTGTTGCTGCTTCCCATCCTGCTTCCACTGCTTTACCTGACCTCGTGGAGCGGCCGAACTTTTCTTACCGAGTTTGACGCCCTTGTCTTTCTCACACTTGCTGCGATGCTCTGGAGTGGCCGCTACACCCTGTCGTTTAGGTCTATACACCCGGGCGCAGGCCTGCTGCTGATTGCGTATCTGATGGTATATATTGCGGCACTTCTGAAGGGACTATTGCCGCCGTCGACTTTCGATGCAAATTCTACTGCCAACTATTACAGTAATCTAAATAGCCTACGCGTCGCCAGAGGTCTGCTCTGGGCGTTGTTACTCTATCCGGCGTGGTCTGCACAGCGGCGCATGGATCCACAACTGGCGCAGAAACTACTGACGACCGGACTGTCACTCGGCGCTTTTATGGTTTTTCTGCTGGTTCTTTGGGAGCGCAACATCTTTTACACATTGATCTTCTGGACAAATAAATATGCACCAATCCAGGCGCTACTAAACTTTTCGACCGATTATCGTGTTACGGCCATGTTCGCCGACATGCATACCGGTGGTACGGCCATAGACGGTTATCTGCTCCTGGTTTTTCCATTTACCGCCATGGTATTTTTAACGGCGCGTTCCCCCAGGGTAATGGGCTTTTATGCCATGATATTCTTTGGCATCTTATATGCGAGCATCACTACCTTCTCTCGAGGCGTTTATCTCGGAATTGGTGTTGCTCTGCTTACAACTGCCTTACTTGTGCTGTGGCAAAATCGCCACAAACTGCGGACATCCAGCATCCTAGCCCTGGCACTTGCCTTCCCACTACTCATTACCGCAGGATTCATTGCCTTTCGCAGTGGCGGAACAATTGCGCTCTTTTATGGAATCATCGCCTTTCTTGCTACCGCGACATATGCAATGTTGCGATCCCGAAAAGAACGCCCTTATTACCTTGGTGGCTTGGGACTGTTTCTACTCACGTTGATCGCCCTCTCAACCTGGACTATCGCCTCCAAAGATTATGTCTTTGACTCTGTACCATCTGTTCTGCTGGCGGCAGTTACTATTCTGCTCAGCACCACCGCCGGATATTTCCTCGCGAGCAGTTCCCAACAGTTTCTTTCGACCCGACAAATCAGTGTTTCACTTGCTGCCACAGCACTGCTGGTTGGGTTACTGACACCCAGCCTGTTCGGCTACCGGATGGAGAGCCGGTTTTCCACCGTGAAGGAGGATTTCCAGCACCGAGTGGAGCATTGGCAGACGGCCATCGAGATCATGGATAATGATTTACTGACAACACTTTTCGGACAGGGGCTTGGCCAGTTTCCAGTTAGCTATTTCTGGCAACACCAAAAGGCAAAAGACGTGGGCGGATTCTCTTTTCAACAGGAGGATGTAAACCAGTTCCTGCATTATCTCGGAGCAAACGATGTGCGACTTGGGCAGCGAATTTCCCTGACCCCGGAAACAGACTACACCCTGTCACTCGATGTACGAACGAATGACAAGGAAGCATTGTTATACTTACGCGCATGCCATCGACAGTTGATTAACCCATCAGAATGGAACCCTCGATGCATTCAATTCTCTGAGACGATAAAATCAACGCGAGGCGCGTGGAAACACCTGGAGTTCCCCATAAACTCAGGCTCACTTGGTTCCTGGAAGAATATGTTGCACGCACCCCTGGTGTTAACCGTTTCTAATCGCCGCGTTTACAAGTTCAATCTCATACCTCAGACAGCATTGGATATTGACAATATCTCTATTCGCGATTCATCCGGGATGGAACAGGTTACAAATGGCGATTTTACCTCAGGCATCGACAACTGGTTTGCCTACTACGACTTTAATCACATGCCATGGCATATAAAAAATATTTGGGTCCATGTGTACTTTGAAACCGGGTTGATCGGACTGCTGTTGTTTCTGTCCCTGATCTTCGCTGCCTTGTCTGCCACAGCCAGGGCAGCGCAAACCAGCGGACTCGCCTTTGCCATATTCGTCTCTCTAACTGGATTTCTCGCGGTTGGTAGTTTTGGAACCTTGATCGACTCCCCCCGTATTGCGTTTCTATTCTATTTGCTGCTACTCCTTGGACTCAGTTTTAGCGCTAAGCACCCCAACCCAGGGCGCGGAATCCCAACCAGTGAACGCATGGAAGTAACACATATCGAACCAGAAACATGATTTTCTGACCGTAGATCAGCGACATAAAAGGATGTTCCAAGAACAGCAATCAATAATGCAACGAATACTCTGCATCATCTCATTCTGCTTCCTGTTGTTTCCACTTTCCCTGTCGGCCGGGGGCAGCCCTGAGACCACCCTGCTGGTGGTAAATGCCGACTCACCGCTCTCGCTGACGGTGGCTAATCGCTATATTCAACTTCGCCAGATCCCAGAGAACCATGTGGTATGGCTGCGTGACATTCCATCTCTGGATCACATTGATATACAGACCTTCCGCGAGCAGATTTGGACACCAATCAGACAATTCATGGATGACCAGGGTCTGTCTGATCATATTGATGCCATTGTTTATTCTGCCGACTTTCCCTACGCGGTGAAACTGAGGGATGATCTCGTCAGACACAAGATGCCAACCCATAACTTTATCGGCGGATACGCCTCACTCACCGGTCTGACTTTCTTTGCGCGCCAGGTGGAAGACTACAAGATATATTATCTATCTCTCTTCCCCAATGGCTATTACCGTCGGGATTTAACCAGAACCATCACTGCCAGTAAAAAGATGTCACCGGACGAAAAGTCTCAGCTCACTCAGGCACGTAATGATCTGAGGCAACGAAAATATCTGCAAGCATATCCCACCTTTCTCTCCCTTAGTGAGAAATACCCGAAACTCCCAATGCTTGCATTGGGACTGGCTAAGGCCCAGGTAGGGCTTCACAAATGGGACCCTGCCATCGCAAACCTCAGGCGTCTGGAGGGCCTTGGCTTTCGCAACAGCCTGTTGCTTAGGAATAGCAACCACTTGAAGGATCTACACAAAACCAAAGAGTTCCGGCAGATCATTCAAAGCATGGATACGCCGTCCTCCAGGTTTGAACTACCCCACGGCTTTCACAGTCGCTACCATTGGGCTCGCAGGTCATTAGCCCTCTCCTACAACTCAGCAGATCGCTACTATCTGAGCAGCATGCTCGGCTATACGGGTCAGCGTGGCAACAGCCTGGAGGAGATAGAACATTATCTGCAACGATCTGCATTCAGCGATGGCACCAGGCCCAAGGGCACGGTCTACCTAATGGAGAACAGAGATATTCGGGCAGAGGCACGTCAACCCTGGTTCGATGAAACCTGTGCCCTGCTGGGACAGATTGGTCACAAGTGCAAAATCCTGTCACCGGGGAATGGCAGCAAAAAAGGCATACTCCCAAGGAGCCGGGATGACATCATTGGTCTGACCACCGGCACCCGCAGCTTTGACTGGGAAGCATCTGGGAACAGCTTGCTACCCGGAGCCATAGCGGACTCATTCACCAGTTGGGGCGGAGCCTTTAACAACCCAAGACAGACCAAACTGACCGAGTTCCTGCGCCAGGGGGCATCCGGTTCCAGCGGCGCGGTTACCGAGCCATACAGCTTCGCTGAGAAATTCCCCCTGCCTCTGATGCATTACTACTATGCCAGCGGCTGTTCACTGGCTGAATCCTGGTACCAGGCCGTCGCCTCCCCCTATCAGGCACTGCTGGTGGCCGACCCCCTCACCCAACCATTTGCCCGGTTCGCTGACATGGAGCTAACCAGTCCAAGTCTGCAAACAGCATGGAGTGGAGAGGTTCAACTTAATACAAAGATACAGCCCAGGGGTGAAGGACGTATAGCACGTCTGGAACTATGGGTGGATGGCATACCTGTTACCAGCGTAACCCCTGGAGATCCTCTGATATGGGACACCAAGACCGTGGACGACGGCTACCACGATCTCCGCATCGTCGCAGAGGAGGATGGACTCATCCGGACCAGGACCCACATACGTCATGGCGTTACCATCTTTAACCATGATTCGAGACTGACCATTCAAACCAAGAATCCTGAACTATCCTTCCACCAACCCATCGTACTGAGCGGCAAGGCAGAGAATGGCGCCCTGATTGAGGTATACCAGGGGAAACGCAAGCTGGGTGAAACCAGGACAAACAAGGACGGATGGAGTGTAGCTATCCCGACTGAACCCCTAGGGATGGGGATGGTACATCTAACTGCCCTAGCCTCTACTAGCGAGGGACGACATATTCGCAGCAATCCACTAACGGTAAAGATTGGAACTGCGCCCGTCCTGCATCCCACTAACAATCAGTCTCCAAACTTCCCAGGACTGGTGGCCAGTATAAAATATACTGGCAAGCCGGTTGAACAGATCAAAGTAGAGCAGCTTGATGGCAGGTTCAGAAGCTGGATCAAAGACAAACCAGTCGTAGAGTCAGTCCAGATAGGCGGAGAATTCCAGGCGAAAAATACTGGTTTTTATCAAATATTGATCAACACAAAAGGAAAGATCAAGGTGGCTATTGACGGTAAGGTCTTTGAAAGGAATGCTCCAGAACAGAAATATGGGATGGTCTATATACCTGTATCGCTGCAGAAAGGCTGGCATAGCATCTCAATAAATCCTAATACCAGCGGCATTGAACAACTCAGTCTGTTGCTATCTGGTGGACAGGCGCCTGCGATCCTGGGCGGTGACCAGGTCCGTAACAGCGTACTCCCGGAGGAACACGTAGCCAAGCCTGCGGAGAGTAAACAAGAGTAATCAGCCCGACATTCCAGTTCATCACTACTGCACTAGCAAGATGGAACCAGGCCTTATCGAAACCGTCCCATTTGTATATAATACATACCCTCTTAGGGAATGCTGAAAGGACGCATGTATACTAATCACGAAAAGATACACTCGCACCCAAGGAGTAGTTTGCCATGATACTACGTAGTATTTTGTTGCTATCTATATTCTGCTTTCCCCTCATCACGTCTGCCATTGGTAGCTTTAAGCCAACTGCATCAGAGCTCCGCTTACTGCCTGAGTACTGTAAACCACGCGCCACCGGATGGGGGGATGACATAAAGGACCCACGGGTAAAACGTTGGTATGCCATTTTTGGTGGTGACTGGAGACACATGCATCACTATTGCAAAGGGCTAAACCATATCAACAAGGGTAATAGCCTAGTTGATAATAGAATTTTCCACTACAAGACTGCTATAAGCGAATTTGCTTACTGCATAAGACAGGCAAAGAGCGAAGGGTACAAATCTGTTCTATTGCCACTGCTGTATACAAAAACTGGCGATGCCTACGCCAATTTGGACAACAAACCTATTGCTGAGCGCTACTACCGCAAATCCATCAACAAATTCCCGAAATACTTGTCCGCATATAAAAGATTAGTAACCCTGCTTATTCGAAGCAATAGATTCAAGGAGGCAAAAATAATCAACGACCAAGGACTAGATAAATTCAGCAAAAGTAAGTTCTTTAAAAGAAAAGAACCAAAGATAGAAAAAGGCCTTACTCCTGAATAGACCCCCACCGCTTGTGGAATTGAACTATATCAAACCGGTGGGCACTTGAAGTTATATGGCTGTATACAAGCAAGAAACTCTACGCCACACCTTAGATGTTGCATATGGACAAAATAAAAAGATTTCCCGGTCACCCTTGCCTGTTCCACCAGATCTAGCTTTAATAGGGTAATACTAGTCATCTTTACATAGCACCAGATTGAGGATTATTTTGAACGTCTGTAATCTTGATGGATCAGGATTGTTGTTGCACGTCTCTGATCTGTTTGACAAAACCAGGCAGCAAAAAGAACAAAATGCGTGATTTCGCTGTTCTAGTATTTATTATCGCCTGTATCATGGCCATCTTTTACCGAAGCTGGTACGGCGTCTTATCATTGGCTGTATTCAGTTATCTAAACCCTCACGCCTTTGCGTGGGGATTTGTCAGAACACTTCCTGCTTATCACGTACTGTTTCTGGTTGTTTTATTCGTAACCATATTTACCAAAGATAAACAGCCGTTACCAAAAGACTGGCGCATACCAGCATTTATATTACTCTGGATTTACTTTTGTATTACAACCACCCAGGCCTATGCGCAGGATTACGCTTGGGATAAGCTATGGGTTGTAACAAAGATCTACCTGCCTTTCTACTTTACCCTGGTCCTGGTAAATACGCGCCATAAACTGTTCTATCTGATAGCGACAATTACCGCGTCATTCGGAGTACTTGCGGTAAAAGGTGGGGTTTTTGCGATTACACGCGGTTTTTCCTACCGGGTATACGGACCTCCAGCCACTCAGTTTGAGGAGAATAACGCCTTTGCAGTGGCAACTCTGATGTGCATCCCGTTACTTATACTTTGCTACCGTGAAATATCCAATAAGTACATCAAATACGTGATCGCCTTTTCTATACCTCTATGTATTTCAAGCGCCCTTTCGTCCTGGTCCCGTGGCGCTTTACTCACCCTAGGGGTGTTGGCTCTCATAATGATATGGCACAGTAAGCGCAAGTATCTTTTGGTTCCGGTTATGCTGATTGGTGGTTATTTTGCCGGCCAACAGCTTCCTGATGAATGGTTCGACCGCATGCATACCATTGAAACATATCAGGAAGACGGCTCTGCCATGGGCCGTATAGAGGTCTGGGAAGACGGTTGGGAGCATACCCTACAACATCCGTTTGTAGGAGCTGGCTTCGATGGTTGGCGTTGGGTAACCAGGGCAAAACTCGACTGGCACAACTCATTTGTTGAGATGTTCTCCGAACATGGTTTTATTGCATTCGGCATCTGGTTATCACTCATCATCGGCACCCTGCTAAGCCTAACCCGATTGCCTAAGCAGACACAGAATGTCCCAGGCATGGAGTGGGTCGCCAACTATTGTTATATGATCAGAGCCTCACTGCTTATATATATGACGGGCACCATGTTCCTGGGACTTTCCTATTGGGATATTCTTTATCATCTCATATTCATATCTGTGCTGATCAAACAATTTGCTCTGGAAGAACTGGCAGGAAAGCAGATACCAATTAGCACCAAACCCATACCACCCGGTCTGAGACCAAAACTGGCCAGGCATGGTTTTACAAGACAAGTGTGACGAACCTGACTACAGGTCAACCACAAGACGAATCTAGCTGAAGGATTGTAATGGCGAGCATATGCGGTTGGTGCGGGGCAAACTCAAGTCTTGAAAACCCGCGCAATACTATGGACCTGATGTTTGAAAGGTGCGGTGCAGCCACAGGCACCCCACAAGATACTATTTTAACTGACAGCAGTGGCCTCGCAATACACGACGGCATCTATAAGACAGCTTTTCACCAACAAAAAAACATCCAGGCCGTCATCATAGGGTCTCCCACATGGTCTGATAATACGCTTGCCGATAAGGCCAATGCTCATGGACTTGCGGCCTCACTTATACAGGCCTATCAGCATCTGGGGTCTGACCTTCTTACCAAACTACATGGACCATTTGCCCTTGCCGTTATCGACGGTGACAAGGCCCTGATTGCAATAGACCGAATCGGCATACACTGTTTGAGTTATGCGGTTCAAGATGGCGTTTTTGTCTTTTCCACCTCAAGCAACGGCGTCGTCTCCCATCAGTCAATCAACGGAGGCATCGACCCACAGGGCATATTTAATTACTTCTACTTCTACGATATACCAAGCCCTGGAACCATCCATAACAGCGTTGAAAAACTGCTTCCGGCGCAATACGTCCGGTTTTGTGAGGGACGTGTAGAGAAAGGATTTTACTGGCGCCTGGAGTACAACGACTACAATCATGTCTCATTCCAGAAAGAAAAAACAAGGCTGGAAGAGCTTCTGCATACATCCATCGAATCAGTATCCCGGGACGGAGCAACCGCAACCTTCCTCAGTGGCGGTATAGACAGCTCCACCATAACCGGTGTATTGGCCAATATGTCGCCGGACACAGTAAATGCCTACACCATCGGTTTTGGCGCAGAAGGTTTTGACGAGATGGAGTATGCACGGCTGGCGGCAAGGCACTTTGGGGCAAATATAAACGAGTATTACATACAACCGGAAGATATCCTTGAAGCAATCCCACTGATAGCAAAATCCTACGACGAGCCGTTTGCCAACGAATCAGCGGTACCGGCATATTTCTGCGCTAAAAAAGCGGCCAATGACGGTATCAAGATCATGCTGGGTGGTGACGGGGGTGATGAGATCTTCGGGGGCAACGAAAGATATGCCAAACAGATGGTGTTCGAACACTATACAAAACTACCTGGTTTGTTGCGAAAGGGTCTGGTCGAGCCTCTTGCCTTTGGCTTCCCCGGAGGCGACTCCATCATGCCGTTACGTAAGCTGAAAAGTTATATCCGTCAGGCCAACACCCCCCTGCCCAAACGCCTGGAAGCCTATAACTTTATCCTGCGCCAGCCCCTGAAAACCATCTTCACAAAAGAGTTGTTATCATCTGTTGACCCAGAAATACCGGAAGCCTTGCTGGATGACGCCTACTTCAGGGCAGACTCCACCCACCCCGTAAACCGCATGCTGCACATGGACATGAAATTCACCCTTGCAGACAATGATCTGCGCAAGGTATCCAGGATGTGTGAAGCGGCCGGCGTGGAGGTACGCTACCCCCTGTTGAACGAAAGGCTGGTGGAATTTTCCGGACAGTTACCTGCCAGCTATAAGGTCAGGCGACAGCGCCTGCGCTGGTTTTTCAAACGGGCAATGAAAGATTTTCTGCCCAGAGAAATAATCCATAAGAGCAAACATGGATTCGGACTGCCGTTTGGCGTCTGGGCGCTCTCCCATCCAGACCTTAGAGACTTTGTGAATGAAACACTGGATCGTTTTCAGGATCGAAACTATCTGCAACCGGACTATATCCAGAATATAAGAAGCCTCCATGCAGGAGAGCATCCAACCTACTACGGCAAGATGATCTGGCTTATGCTTATACTGGAACAGTGGCTTGAGGCGCACGCTCACGCCCATGTAAGCCGAGGAGCATGATATGGATAATAAACAGCAACTCCTTGTAATTACCGAACTGCTACTTCCGACGAAAGGTGGAACTGCGGTCTGGTTCGATGAGGTCTACCGTCGCATTGGCGGAAAAGGGATTCATATAGTAACTGCCGATGTAGAGGGCGCGGCAGAACACGACGCCACCCACCCCAACACCATCCACAGGATATCCTTTATACGTCACTGGTGGCTCAAACCGGAATCACTTGCGACATACCTCAAGCTGTTATTTAAAGGTCTGTTTATTACGCTACGCCACCGGCCAGCCGAAGTACATGCCGGACGGGTACTGCCTGAGGGTCTGGTGGGTTGGATCATAGCCCGCCTGAGCGGAATACCGATCACAATCTATGCACACGGGGAAGAGATCACAGGCTGGATGGAACCGATGAAACATCGCGCCAAGTGCTTTACATACAGACATGCCGATCGCCTCATTGCCAACAGCGATTTCACATATAATGAGTTACTGAAGATTGGCGTCGATAAAAGCAGGATTACTCTGATTTCACCGGGCGTAGATATAGATCGCTTCAGGCCGGACCTGAAGACAGATGATCTACTAAATTCAATAGAATTATCTAATGATTCCAACTTAATCTTATCAGTCGGTAGGTTAAGCCGTCGTAAGGGCTTCGACCAGCTCTTACAGGTTGTTGCGGACCTCACAGCCCAAGGGTTGAAAGTGGATTATGCGCTAATCGGGATTGGTGAGGATGATGCCTATCTTAAACAAATTGCGGCAGACCTGAATATTCTTCCCCATGTTCATTTTCTTGGACACGTATCCCAGGAAGACCTGCCCCGCTGGTACAACGCCTGTACACTGTTCGCCATGCCAAACCGAGAGATCAATGGCGATACCGAAGGCTTCGGCATGGTATTCATAGAGGCTGCTGCCTGTCGCAAACCAGTGATTGCTGGCATCGCCGGCGGCACAGGCTCTGCCGTTGTTAATGGGGAAACCGGCTTGCGTGTAAATGGTGGATCGGTAGAAGAGATAACCAATGCAATCAAGCAGCTCCTGACCGATAAAAACGGATACAAAGTGATGTCAGACAAGGCCTATACCAGGGCAACAGATGAATTCAGCTGGGATGCCATAGCCCGGAAGACAATAGCACTCTCTGAAAAGTCACGGGTCAAATAACACAAAATGCGCTGCATCGGTAAATAATATTACGCCGATAGTTAATCGCACAAACCCTGTGCGAATGTATAATCGTGATGTGGAAGTGATTTGATAAATAGGGGGCAAGTAAAGGAAAAGCACCCTAATTTTAGAATATATCTAGAATTATCGAAAAAGCATGACCGTCACCTAGAGCGCCCACTGACTTTCATTTTATCATTGTGTGTGCTGATGATGTGGCGTTTTTCAGCAGCTTAAAGGTATTTTTACGAGTGTTTCGTTTGGGACTCGTGGTTCCAGCATGTGTAGGAAAGAATCGGAATGGCAAGGTTAGAGCAAGACTTACGATCAAAGTTCGTTATAGGTGCGGTGTGGGTTACAGCAACGCGCTGGGGTGTGCGCCTTCTTGGTCTAGTTAATACAATAATTCTTGCTCGACTACTGATGCCTGAAGACTTTGGTCTAATTGCATTGGCGATGATTGTGGTGGACTTTATTGATGTGTGGCTATGGTTAGGAGTGGATGCTGCACTGGTACGAAAAAAAACCCTGACTAGAGAAGATTATAATTCAGCCTGGAGCATGCGTTTGATTCAAGGCGGATTAATCGCCGTGCTTGTTGTACTGGTAGCACCCTTTGCAGCTGATTTTTTCAATGAACCACGCATAGTTGCCATATTATGGGTACTGGCCCCTGCAATATTTCTTACCAGTGCGGCCAATATAGGTATTGTTGATTTTCAGCGTGCGGTTAACTTCCGTGCTGATTTTATAATGATGCTTTCAAGCAAAGTATTTAGCGTTGCAGTAACCATTGTGCTGGCATTTTGGCTGCGTAGTTACTGGGCACTTGTAATTGGTATCTTTAGTGGTTATCTCGCCACCTTTATCATCAGTTATATTATTCATCCGTATCGCCCATCTCTATGCATGGCAAAATGGAGAGAGTTCTGGGGATTTTCCAAGTGGATCATTGTGGCAAACCTCGGTGGATTTCTAAATCGCAAGGCGGATGAATTACTTGTGGGTAAATTTGCCAGCCCCGGCGCCTTGGGTATCTATACAGTGGCGCTGGATTTAGGTCAGATGGTAACTCATGAGCTTGCCAGGCCTATCAATAAAGTCCTGTTCCCAGTGATTGCGAATATTCAGGATGACTTGGTCAGGGTTAAAAAGACCTACTTGTTAACAATTTCAGGTATAAATACCGTGACTATGCCAGTGGGCATAGGGCTGGCCCTGGTAGCGGAAGAATTTGTACTGACCCTCTTGGGTGAAAAATGGCTTGATGCGGTTCCATTTCTTCAGATATTTGCTGCTTATGGGGTGTTGCGCTTTATATATTCCGGTTCTGCAAGCGTACTAATTGCGCTTGGCAGGGTAAAAACCAATTCACTCCTAACCTGGTATGAAGCATTTTTTATGGTGGGGCTATGTGTGTTAGGCGGCTATTATTATGAGCTAACCGGAGTTGCATACGGACGAACAGCTGCGGCTATTGTAATGGCTGGAATTACTTATTTGTACCTGAGGAAATATATACAAATTCAGTTAATTGACATTCTAAAGGTACTATGGCGTCCGGTAATTAGCGTTTGTTGTATGGCGCTTGCCATCCAGGTACTTGATCAGACGCTTGAAGCGGTATTCTGGGTCTCCCTGATATGCAAGATGCTGCTAGGGGCAGTTGTGTATGTGTCAGTTGCATTGTTTCTATGGAACGTTTCAGACAGGCCGGATGGGGTTGAATTGATGGTTATTTCCAGAATGCGCAAGTTTATGTCAAAAGGAAAAGAGGCATGAAGCAGCTCGTAATTTCACCGACATTCCCACACTCTTACCATACGTTCGTAACGCGTGAAATTGCAGAGTGTTTAAAACGCGGTATTGATGTGATTATCTTGGCACCCGGTCCAGGCGATGATGAGGGTATTCCGCTGGCACAAGAACTTGGTATCAGTATGGATAGGGTGATTTATTTGAACGTTGAGGATTCTCCAATATTCTCACTGGATCCTAAGCGTTGGATGAGGAGCGTAAGTAGATGTGCGAATAAGTCTGTCTATGGAAGAGTGTTGGCAGAGAAACGTAAAACTTTTTTTGCAAGGCTGTTGTCAGACCCCCGTATGCGCGGTATAGACTTAATCCATTCTCATTTTGCCGGTTGGTCATATGAGCTAGCGTTGCCGCTAAGCAGGCTTCTGGGGGTGCCGTTTGTTGTCGTGGCACATGATAGCCATCTCAAAAAGCATCCCGATTATTTATTTCAAGAATTGCAGCGTGAGGCAGCGGCAATTTCATGTCCAAGTGCTGCATGGGTTGATATTTGGACCCAAAAAACAGGTATTGCGAACAAATTGGTTGTAATTCCGAATGCCATTAATGTGCATGAGTTTTCAAATACAAATAAAAAAAGCATGAACAGGGAGATCACCTTGTTGACAACCGCGAGGTTGGTCCCACAAAAACGGGTAGAGGATGGGATTAAAGTAGTTAATGAACTGGTAAAGAGTGGTGTTACATTACATTACAAAATTATTGGTGGTGGAGATGAGCTTGATAAACTGAAAAATCTTGTGGAAGAGTATGGTATAGGGGAGAGCATAGAGTTTGTTGGCGTTTTACCTTCAGCCAGAGTATTGGATGAACTTACCAACGCAGATATCTATCTTCACCCTAGTGAAAACGAAAGTTTTGGTGTTGCAATGATCGAAGCCATGGGAGTTGGTTTACCTGTCGTTGCTGCAAAGTCTGGTGGTGCAATGGATATTGTTGTTTCCGATACCGGTGTACTCTGCGAAATTGGTGACATTGATGCTATGGCCAAGGCTATTGCTGAACTGGCTTCCAGTGCCGAACTGAGAGAATCACAGGGTGCCGCAGGACGTGCACGCGCTGAGTCTCTTTACTCGTGGGAATCACGCATGGAATCTCTAATGCCTATATGGGAGCAGGCGCTAACTTCCTGAACTTATACTATCGTTGGATATACTGTTCTGAGGTGGGAGAACCCTCATGCTTAACAAGTAGGATAGTTTTTTTATATACCATCGAAATGTTCTATATCCTGACGGAAGCATTGAATATAAAACCCAAAGAATATTTGTTGATTTTACTAGAATATTCCTCTGTAGCGCGGGCTCCATAATATATGTTGGTGAGAACCCTAGGCAATCAGTAACTACATAGTTGCTGTGTTTTAACAGACTAAGCGCCTGTTTCAGCTGCTTAGTGGTATGTATTTCTATGCAGAGGACAGGCCTGTTCTTGTTTATTAAATCTATTCCGCCTTCCAGGACTTGCAGCTCAAAACCTTCAACATCTATTTTTATGAGTGCTACAGGCCCTATTGCTCGATCCGCTGCTTCTTGCGATAGTGTGGTGACGCGTATTGATTCAGAAGTTGGGTGGCTGACGGTGCTTATTGTGGCAGTCCCACGATTACCTATATCATCCAAACGTATAGTCGCGAACCCTTCTTTACTGCCTAATGCATTGTTGATAGGGGTAATGTTTTCCTTTTGGTTGTTTGAATCAATATTCGTGATCAATGCCAGATATGTTTTTGGATTCGCCTCAAATGCAAGTATTGGTTTGAGCTTGCTAATCGATGAGAAGTAAATGGAGTGTGTACCCATAAAAGCTCCTGCATCAATAGCAGCACCTGTTTTATTGTGATTTTGAAGTACTATATTTATTCTCTCGAGGACGTCTTGTTCGTAAAACTCTTCCTTGTCTTTCAAATAATTATATATATAGTCGTCGTCCGATACGCCATAGAATTTAAATGCACTATCCTTGTAGTTAAATTCTACCGCGCCTGAAGTAATATCCATTATTTTACCTTCTAATCGAACTGCAATATTTGACCTGAATTCACTTCTGGACGCCATGTATAGTGAACGTGAATAATACGACTATAGCTTATAAACTCGAAGGATACCGCTTTGCATGCTGGGAACTCATGTTGTGATAAGAGTGTTTGAAAACTATTTTAGACTTATGCATAGAAGGAAGCAATCATGCCATCTGATAAATGTGTACTTATTGCCGTAGATCTTAGTCCTGCCACTCATACGGTAGTTGAGGCTGACAAGAATTTAGCGCAGCTTTGCAGCATGCGCATCTACCTACTGCACGCTGTTGAACCAGACCCAGTACTGAAGAAGATGCTGCCGCCGAACCACAAAACAATACCAGAGATATCCAAAGAGGAAGGAATCTGCGATGGTACGTTGTACAACTGGAGAAAAGCAGCCCGTGCAGAAGGTCGCCTGATGCCAGATGGAGACAGCCGATGATTGGAGACTGTAAATTAGATTGTGTATCTGCCTATCATTAACCCTAGAAAGGGAGATAGGTAAATCATGAACAAGAAGCTTTTGCCCACGAAGCGGCAAAAGCATCAAAACAGAAAAAGACCTCAACGCCTTCAGTCAGATGCTGACCAAGATCACAGTTGAGACGGCACTCAATGAAGCCTGTGAATAATTCTGTGTAAGTGCCATTATTTAACCATTATATGAATACTCCACCGGCTAAAGCCGGTGGTTTCAGGTTACGGCTAAAAGCCGGTCATTTCGCCTAAAGGCGATTTAGAGCACACTGAAATCATCATCGGGTTCATTCGGCTTCTGGTTTTCTATATACACTTTCCAGACTTCGTCTGTCACGTTTCCGCTTGAAGCTACCCAATAGCCTCTCGCCCACAAATGCTGCCCCCAGTACCTCTTCTTCAACTGCGGAAACTCCGTAAGCATCTTGTGGGAACTCTTACCTTTCAGAAACTGTACCGCCTTGGATACTGACAAGCTCGGCGGTATTCCTATCAGCATATGGACATGATCCCTGTTGATAGCTCCCGCATAGATCATCATTTCTTTGCTTCGCGCTATCTCTCGCAGCAACTCTCGGCATCTCAATCCCACATCACCACCCAATACCGGATATCGATACTTCGTTACCCAGACCAAGTGATATTTGCAATCCCAAATAGTGTGGCCACCATGTTTATAATTCTGCATACCCTAAGCATATCACTTGACCCTAGCCGCCTGAAGGCGTGGGATTTACGGATCCCCTATCGGGGGACTTTAAACGAAGTCAGCGCATTTAATAACATTCCGGTACGTACTTTCTTTTGATCTTCCCTGTCTAATCCCATAGGAATAATTCTTATCTTTCGGTAGTCAGTAATGACTGAATGGTTTTAAAGGTATTTTCAGAATAATCCGGAGTCTTAAGAGGAAAATATTCATCTTTCATACGTTCACGTTTATCCCGGTAGAGAGATAAGTCTTCCCAAGAGCCGCTGGTGATACATTGGACGAGTTCTTCAACATTACGCACGATCGGTCCGAAGGCATAATCTTCATAGGGTTGGTATAGATTACGAACTTTGAGGTAATCATCAAGATCAAATGGAAAATAAACTGTGGGTTTGTCAATTAAAAGGCTATTACTCAGTAATCCAGAGTAATCAGATATAAAGCAGGCACATCTTAGCAGATTTTCTGAAATACTCTGGGGTGCTGAAAGGCGAATATTTGAATCTGCTGAAGGTTGAGGGATGAAAATGTTTGTGTTGATATGATGGCAGACATCCAGATGATAATGATGCTGTTTTAACCATTGATTCAGCCGGGGATGCTTTATGATTTCCGTAATAACTTGTGGAAGAGTTGGCTGCGAATGAATCTCTGGATCTCTGTAGGTGGAAAAGTAAAGGATTGTTTTTTCGATAGGAGATTTTTTTTGATTTCTGATAAAAGAATCAAGATGAGCCCCGCCACCCAGGATAATGGCCTTTTGTTTTTTCGGAAAGCTGAGTTTAAAATTATCACTTTCTTTTTCTGAACTGGAGAGAAGGAAATCGAAGTCTGTTATAGTGGACTCATAGTGCGCCTGCTGTAACTGAGACATTTCCTGCACATCTTTACGGTACATCTGCCCGGCTTTCAGGTGGTTCATACTATGATTCAGGTAGATACGCAGTCCCGGCATCTTGCCTTTTAGATGATAAAGAAGATAGTCATCCAGATCATCCTCTCCATGAGAGTAAATAAGAACCGAAGCGGTTAATAAAAGTTTACGGGTGGAAAGTGCGTGCTTTTGCAGAACAGGATATCCTTTTTCCCGAAACTCCTGAATCAGGGCTTTATTAGAAACAATCCAGTAGACATCCAGATCGGCCTGATTTAAAAGGAATTGATGCAAAGCCTTAGAATTATCCGCATACATCCTTCCGCGATGGCCACCAATAACCCAAACCTGCTTGCCCTTATTCAAAGTTACCTCTTTCGTAAGTCCGGGCAGAAGGAAGGTTCTGAAGAGAAAGTAGTTTATCAGGGATAAGATATGTTCCACGTCGAGTTCCAAGGCCCTGTAAATCATCTGCTGTAGTTTTACATAACCCCAGTTATCTGCAACAGCCATTTCGCCCACTCCTTTCGAATAATACGACTAAAGCTTATAAACTCGCATTGTATGCAGAGAACTCATTTCAAATGCTCGTTCAATATATTGCGCATAGATTGTGCAATATCGGCATGTTTACTATATATATTATCTTTGCACTCAGGATCCTTTTCTGTATCAAAAAGGTAGTAGTTGGTTCCGTCGAGTAACGGCTCATATACCAGCTTCCATTTTCCATTTTGTACCATCCGATCCTTCGCCTTGATCGTGATGTCTTGATATTTTGACTTGATTGCCATGGTGCCAGTTTCTTTCACCGGTATCTCTAATAGTTCGAATAAGTCAGGGTACCCAAGGTGGTTATCTGGTGTTCCTGGCATGCGTGTAAGCCATATTCCGGTTTCGTTGTAAGCGGTTAGGTTGAGATTGCTGTTAGGATCCTCCAGATAAGGGAGAAGTGATACGCCATCCCAATTTCCCGGGATAGTTAATCCAGTCAGTTCCAGTAGGGTAGGAGCAATATCGATTGAACGCACAATATGGTTTATGTTGATTGCTTGCCTGATTTCTGGTGTTTTTATGATCAAGGGTATCTTGGCGCTTGCTTCACCAAACACGCTATTGCCTTGACCCCAAGTATTGTGTTCAAAGAATTCGAATCCATGATCACTGTATAGAACGATAGTCGTGCTGTCAGTTAAGCCGCATTGGTCGACGTGATCGATAATGCGTGCGACCTCATCATCAAAATTCCTGACGCAACCATCGTATAGATCAATAATCTGATCAAGGTCGAATTCTTCACGAGTTCTGCCTTGTCGCTGAACAATTTCAGAAGGGTCGTCTAGCCCCGACATGACGAATTTCGAGTCACCGTGGTAATCAGGTTTTGAATACATGTTGTAATACGGGTATTCAGTGCCAAATGGAGGATGGGTTGTGGCCATGAATATATTCAGAAAAAACGGGCTGTCAGATGACGCCAGCCGATTAATTTCATTCAGTGACTTGCTAACAATTTGTTTGTTTAGGGGGACACCGGCAAGGTAGTACAGCTCAGGAAGAAATCGTTTGCACCATCGATTGTGCCCAAAAAGAGAGAGGAACAATCGGATTTCCTTGGGACCTTGACGCAACAGGAATCGGATATTCCATTGGTCATCAGGTAGATCTTTCGTATCAAAGCCATAATTGAATTTCCCTAAATCACTTCCGGCCCAATCTGAGATAGTTGAGGTTTGCCAGCCGTTTGCTTTCAAAATTGCTGGTAGTGCTTGTATGGATAGGTTGGTATCGTCGTCTGAAACAAAGTTATCTCTAACACCGTGCCGATGTGGCCAGCTACCCGTAAGCATTGATGCAACGCTGGGTGCGGTGCGTGCACAGGGCACATAACAGTTATTAAATTTGACAGCGCTTTTCATGAATTCATCAATGAATGGGGTGAGTTTGCGAGGATAATTGCTGTTTCCAATTCGATCAGCTCGTAATGTGTCCGAACCGATCATAATGATGTTCTTTCTTAAGCTGGTACTTGCCTTTTTGACCCGTGGCCTTGGGCTAAAAGTTGCTAATATCCCTGTAGTGATGAGAAGGATTGTTGTAAGCGATACAAACAATGCGTCATCGTACTGCTTGGTACTCCAAAGATATGCCGTACAGCTGGTCACGATGATGAGCGGGATGCCGGTTAAGATCCATCGTATAGCGGTCAGACGTTTGGGGGTCAGGTATCGCCAGATAAAGATAAGACGATGTGTTGAGTAGTTGAAGGATGTACTTATTGTTGCTGGTGAGTAAAAAAGAACCCAAATAAACCTTCCTGTGGTAGCAAGGAATATTCCAAGAAAACCAGATACCAATGTCCCAATTATTGAAAATTCCGAATCTAGCAATATAACCAATCCATAATAGGATATCCCACCCCATATCGCCCAGTACCAGGCAACAATGAAACACCAGAACGCCAACCTAAATAAGCTGGTTAATAGCTCGAATTTAAAACTGGAGGTAACCTCATCTTTTATAGCTGGTCCAGAACGGCTGAAGTGAGATAGTGATACAACCAGGAGAAAGATTGTGAAAAACAGTGATGCGATAGAGGTTGAGATAAAAATGCTATATGCGTTAGTAGAGACATCATAATCCATTGATTTTGCCTTTAAACCTTTTTTCTTGTGTCACTGTAGGATGGTTTCATATATCCGAATAATCTTTTCGACATGCGCATGTGATGAGAATTTTGACTGCGCCTTTGATATGGAATTTGTACTTATAGTATCCCATTTACATTGGTTGTCTATAAGATCTATAGCAGCATTCGCAAATGCTTTATAGTCGCCCACATCAATCAATACACCATCTATTAGGTTCTCAATTATCTCTGGAATGCCACCTGTACGTGATGCAATTACCGGTCTGCCTGCTGCCATGGATTCTATAACAACCCGGCCAAATGATTCGAACTCGGATGTCAATATTGATACATGTACTTGTGATAACAGCGATGGGATATCTTCTCTGTGCCCCATGAATTTTACTGATTCACCAAGATTTAGCTTATCGGAAAGATCAGTTAATTTTTGCTTACGGCGGCTGTTAGCAGTGTCATCTCCAATAATCCAATATTCAATATCTGATCTTTTCTTGTTGATCTCAGATGCCATTAGCAGGAAGTCTTCGTGTCTCTTTAATGGTGCAAAGTTGGCGAATATGCCTATACGATATGGATGTCCATCAGGGCGGCATGTGGGTGTGAATTTTTCCAGTTCTATAGCATTATGAACAACGTACGCTGAACTTTGTGGGCAATAAAGGGACATCTCCTGCCAGCATTCATCTTGTAATGCCTTGCTGACAAAGATGAAGGCGCTGGGCTTTGGGAGATATTGATATGTCCACTTGGTTTCACCAGGGTCCATACCTAATCTTACGTGTGTTATATAGGGTATATTCAGGAGCGAGGATGCTATTGAGAAAGGCCTGTTTACGCTGGTTGTATTAGCGTGGATTAACAAAGGATCAATGGATTTAATTAACTTGCGCCAATTGTATATGTTTTTGAATGTGGTGAATGGGGTTTGCCAATACATTTTTTTAAATGGAAAGACTGAGTAATTAATCTTTTCCTTGTCCAATAATTTAGTTAGATGTCCTTTGCCGGGGACAATAACATGTGGTATCCACCCGTGTTGAGGCAGGGCAGTTGCAAGTGTAAGAAGACTGATATCGCCTCCTCCCAGCTTTTGCTCTGGTGATATTGGTCCATTGTTTATGAGTAAGACGGTTTGCATAGACGTTTTGTTTTTACACAGTGACCTTACTTACCACGTAGCGAAATTTTCCCGACTTCTCCGTTTCAATGGTATCGACATATTCAATATCAATATGGACGCCCTGTCCCAGTCTTTTCCTGAATTCAGTTTGAATGATCTTTTCATCATCCCTGTTGTAGGTATTATCAGTAACTATCTTAACGAAGATATTATTTAGATCTTCCTGCACGATCTTAAACTCCCTAACGCCAGTCAGATCCCTCAGCACATAGATCAATGCCAATCCATGCAATACGGTTCCATCCTGCGCCACCACAAAGTCCGTGGCTCGTCCCTGGATCTCTTGCAGAAGTGGCAGGCCACGGCCGCAATTGCAGGAAGCATCACTGAGAATCCCAATGTCTCCGGTGCGGTATCGGATAAATGGAAATTCATTGGTCGCCAGATGTGTTACAACAATCTCGCCGGCCTCTCCATTGGCTAGCGCCTTGCCAGCACCATCTATTATCTCAACAATAATATCTTCCGCTGTGATGTGCATGCCGCCTTCTGGGCACTGATGGGCGATAAACCCTGCATCCCTGCCCCCGTAACCATTTGCCACTTTACAACCAAATACGCTTTTTATTTTTTCGCTTTGGTGTTCATAAAGCCTTTCGGAGGTAACAAAGGCCACCTTGATACCAAGATCATCCATCCTGGTGCCCTGTGCTTGCGCCTGTGCTGCAATATGAGCAATGGCAGATGGATAACCAAACAGCATGCTTGGACGTACCGAGCGGATCTCCTGGATAAATCCATTAACCTTGTCCGTCGACATCTCAAACGCCGGTAACAGTCTGGTTCGCAGAATTTTGTCGCGAATATATCTGACCCGGTCCTGGGCGCCCAGTTCTATAGGAGAACCCCAGACCACGATCTCTGGATCACCGATATCAACGCCCCACCAGCGGGTTGCCCGCCATTTTGCAGCTACATCGTGACTGATACGTTTTTTACCTATGTAAAAGATCAGAGGCTCACCACTGGACCCACCGGTATTGAATCTTGCCAGGTCCTTGGAATTTTCCGCCTTTAGCGAATCGGTATTTGTGCGAATAACGGCCTTGTCCGTCAGCGGCAGTCTTTCAAGATCCTTCAGTGAAGAGACATCCGCAGGGAAGAAACCGATCTTGTCGAAGAGTTCCCTGTAGTACGGGACCTGTTTACCCACATCCATCAGGTATTCTCTCAACCTGCGGACCTGTAGTGCCGATATTTTGTCCTGAGGCAGCCACTGGGTCTGTTCCATCTCCCTGAGAACGGCTACTGTGTTATGCCCTTTCAGCCTTTCATGGAAGGGGAAGATGACCTTGGAAACGATTTCAGTGTATATGCTCATAGGACAATAATGATCACTATCAATATCTAAAATATTTCCAGACAACGGGCCGAGGTATATTTTGTAACTGAGCCACTTCGCAGGACTTTAGATTGTTGTAAGTTGCGTATATTTACCCAGCCATTTTTGTTTTATCTCAGACCAAGTATATGCCATCACCTCTTTTTTGCCGTTTTCCACCAACGCTTCAAACAGGGAACTGTCCTGGAGCAGTCTATTCACCTGGGCAGCCATCCCTTCTGCATCTCCCACTTCCACCATCAGTGCGGTTTTCCCATCCTGCACAATGTATGGAATCCCACCCACATCCGTGGTGATTACGGGGATACCACAGGCCAGAGACTCAAGCACCGAATTCGGCATATTGTCCACGGTGGTGGGGTTGAGCATGATATCCGCTTCCTGATACAGGGAGGCGATATCTTCCAGTGTAAGTCTTCCTGTGAAGGTTACGGTATCTTCCAGCCCCAGTTGTCTAACCAGTTCATGTAGCTGTGTCCTTTGTGGCCCATCGCCTGCGATGGATAGCCTTATCCCGGATACGGTCTTGGATAATATGGAAACTGCATGTATCGCGGTTTGGATATCATAGATGGACTCAAGATTACGGGTTACCACCAGATGCGGCCCGGATTGATACCTCTCCCGTCTTTGCGGGCACGGCTTAAATCTATCCAAGTCAATGATAATAGGGATAATTTCAGCATCCACCCCATATTCCAGGAAGACCTCTCGCAAAAAACCCGACGGCACTACGATGTCACTAGCTCTTTTCAGGGTAGGCCTGATCCATCTTATCGATTTATTTAGATAATCCCGCGCTCCGCCACCATGGTAGTTGATAATAACCGGTGTATTTCGCAGCCAGGCGATCCATACTGCCGGTGCGGTAAACAGCTGCCATGACCATCCCGAGTTGGCGAAGATGTGGAACAGATCAACCCTTCCAGCCACTCTCCAAAGCCTGAGTAGGTATGGGACTATCCTGAAGAATGCTCTAACGACCCTGACCTTGCCTATGATCTCAGGCTGGTAGGGTGCATTGGTCTGAACCAGAGTAACTGAAACCCCCTCAGACCTCAGAAGATCTTGTAATTGGCATGCCTGATTCGCCATGCCTCCAAATGGGGGCGGCAAGGGAGCAACCAATCCAACATGTATTCTTGATTCTATTTTGCTCACGCAAACCTCAACTATACCGGGACTGTAATGGTCATGATCAATGCAATACTTTGTAATATTTACAGACTTGCCATTCATCAGCGAGACACTGACTGCACATCTGTGATTGATAACGTACTTTAGGGTCTCCCACCGGACTTCTTCTGGGCAGTAAAACTACGTATTGCGGCAGTAAGAAGTCTGGCAGATGTTGTGCCAGCAAACTCCTGCTTCGCTGAAGAATCGCCGGCGTCGATATAAAACATGGTCATTGGCCTTCTGGGACTGACAAGCAGCTTAAGCGAGTCCCCAATTTGATGCTTGAGTGGATCTCGTATAAATCGCCCATCGTACAGCAATACATAGGCTACCAGTCCTTGCCTGTTACTGTTGCGCAGCAGGTGAACCGGCATCTTCGTTTCTCCCGGCAGTTCCACCACACCTTCACTGGAGAGATCACTACCATGGGACAAACCCAGTTCCGGGTGGTGGTAGAGACGCTTGTGATCATAAGAACGCGCCACGAACAAGCGTGTTTTATTTCCACTGTCTGTTCGGTAGATTCGTTCTATCCAATCCTCACTGTCAAACATACCCTTTACCCACTCAGCATTATGTCTGGTAAATGGCTGTGAAGACATGCCATTGAGTGTGGTGGATATATTTGCAGTTATCTTCCCGTCGTCCACTCTGGCCTGCATATAGCTGTGAATAACGGTTGGTACCAACGCCAGACTAATCATCAGAATAACCGGCAAGGCGTAGCGAGATGAAATCATGATTGCACCTCTGCTGCATCTTTGTTACGTCCAAGCCAAAAGACTATGGGGAGCGCAACCACAAAGGTAAGCATGCCTGAGATCTCATGTGCCGATGTCTTTAACACATCCAGCCCCATCCAATGCACCAGCAGTGTAAGTACTAGCACCCTAATAATATTTACCCCGATAGCAAGCGGGACGGCAACCAGTAGCACAGCCATCCTACGCGGCACACTGGTGCAAAAATATGCCGTAAGTATCGCCACAGTTACAGTTGCATACAGAGTGGAAAAACCACTACATGCGTCTGCGACCTGTAGTGCGCCGTTAGGGATCTCTAACATGGTGCCGGTGGCGAATACCGGCACACCTAGCATAGGTAACAACCAGGCGACTGCGTCTGTTGCTATATGCCTCAGGACTAGATGTAACGACTCGGTGAAAGCAAGAGGGATAGGTAAGGTAAGAAACAGCGCCAGCAGTGGAAACAGGATAGCGCGAGTCCGCTCTATACCTAGAAAAATAAATGCAAGACCTGGTAGAGATAATATCAGTGCAGCGGCGGCCAACAGTTGAGAGTTAATCCCTGCATCCAAGATATAGAGAAGCAATGCCGGGATCAGGATAAAAAAACCCAGTGGGCTGGAGCTATTGGGTAGGTGCTGCAGTCTTTCCAGTTCCTTCCATACCAGATACACCACCACCAGCATGATGAGGATACCGTGACCATGATGCCACACACTCTTGGTCCATCTCTCCAGCAACCACAACACGGTTGGTGCATATAACAGTACAAGCATGGCGGCCAACAGCCACAATAACCAGTTCTGCTGAGCGCCATCCTCGGTTATCGGAACCTTGCTAGTTTCTGTTAAGGGCATATCTTCCATTGGATTTTTGGCTCTTCAGGATAATTTATGGATTTTGCACTGCCTAACTCCCTCTCCCTCCGGGAGAGGGTTGGGGTGAGGGGGCTTTAAGCAAGGCCGACTCTATTTGCTCAAGCACACTGGGAAGTTCACCCAAAATCTCATGGTTCCAAAAGCGCATAACTCTGTAACCCATACGTTCCAGCCTAGCAGTACGCCTGGCATCGTATACCATCTGATCTGCGTGCTGCCCTCCATCGGCCTCGATAATCAGTTTGGCCTCCAGACATACAAAATCAACAATATACGGCTCAATTACCACTTGGCGCCGAAACTTGGAACCATTTAGTCGACGCCCCCGCAGGTATTTCCATAATACACATTCCGCTTCGCTTGCTTGGCGACGCAGTGCGCGGGCTCGTGACAACAAGTTTTTTGATCCCCTCTCCCTGTCCCTCTCCCGGAGGGAGAGGGGACTCTTCGTTGTAGGTTCGTCCATGCCTTCTATACCGGTAGCTCTAAGCGATCACACAAAACAATATTAAAAAAAAAAATATTACTACGCCTCAGAACATCCCACGAAAAACAGGGGCGTTTCCGGACGGACACTATGTAACAACTCCATGGTATACCTCATCGTACCTGGAGACACTAACCCGCCAAGTGCGCTCCTGTTCGACAAAAGACCTACCGTTTACCTTTAATGTTTCCCACAGTTCTTCCTGTTCCACCAGATCGGCTACCGCCTGTGCCAGAGAATCGATATTGCCCGCTTTGAACAGATGTCCATTGTAACCGTCTTGGATCAGTTCCTTATGACCGCCCACATCTGAGGCCAGCACCAGTTTGCCCTGAGCCATGGCCTCCAGCGGCTTGAGCGGTGTAACCAGCTCGGTGAGACGCATACTCAAACGTGGATATACAAAGATATCTACCAGATTATAGTAATCCTTCACCACATCATGCGGAACCCTGCCGGTAAAAACAACAGTGTCACTAAACCCCATCCGGGCAACCTGGTTACGAATCTCCTCCTGTTGCGGTCCTCCGCCAACCAGCAACAATTTTACCTTCGGGACCCGGGACATTATCTGTGGCAGTGACTTTACCAGCAACCCAAGGCCCTCATAGGCGTAGAAGGATCCGATAAATCCCAGGACTGTTTTTCCGGACAATCCAAGCTCCGCAACCAACTCCTGATTACGGGTTGTCTCGATAGAAAAGCGTTCTATATCGACTGCATTAGGGATTACGGTAACCCTATCCTGCGCCACCCCCCTGGAGATGATGTCGTTTTTCAGCCCTTCACAGATTGTAGTTACCGCATCGGCCCGCCGAAAAACGTAGGACTCCAGCGCCTTGGTCAATCGATATCTCACCCCACCCTCTGTGGAGGTTCCGTGGTCAACAGCAGCATCCTCCCAAAAGGCGCGACACTCATACACCACCGGGATCTTGTGTCTCCTGCCTGCCATCAGCGCAGCTATTCCATTCAGGCTGGGAGAGTGGGCATGCAGGATGTCCGGCCTCTCCGCAGCGATAACCTGATCCAGGCGTCGGTTCAAACTCGCAACCACATCCAGCTGGTTCAGCAGCGGGATCTTCGCCAACATACCATTGGATGAACGTGTCCTATAGAAGCGCAATCCATCCACCGTCTCCTCATCTGGTGACTCGGCGGTATGTTTTATGCTGGTAACATGGGCCGTCTCCCATCCCAGAGCATTTTGTTGCTCCAGGATCGCCCTAGTGCGAAAGGTGTAGCCACTATGCAGGGGGATTGAGTGATCCAAGATATGCAGGATCTTCATTTGCCTGCCTCTGCTTTAAGAAAGGCCTCAAACATCAACAGCGTCCAGATAGGCGCGCTGTAATCCCTCACCCCTGATTGATGTTGATCTACCAGCGTATTCAGGTATTTGCTGTTGAACATACCTGAGTCTGCCATGGTTCCACCTAAGATACCCGACCGCACCTTTTCTCGCAGCGGCCCACGAAACCAACTGGCCAGCGGTACGGCAAATCCCATCTTCTGCCGGTACAAGATCTCATCTGGCAACTGGGGTTGCAGCGCCTGTTTAAAGATATATTTCCCTTCCCTGCCCCTCATCTTTAACTCCGGGGAAAGCCCAGAGACCCAATCCACCAGTTGGTGATCCAGTATTGGCACCCGCACCTCCAGGGCATGGGCCATGCTGGCACGATCCACCTTGGTCAGAATGTCTCCGGGCAGATAGGTCTTCATATCCAGATATTGCACCAGCGAAAGCGGGTGATCGGTTGGCGCCTGCCGCGCATGTCTGCGAAACACCTCGATGGCCTTATAGCCCTGAAGCTCTGATTTCAGCTCGGTACTAAAAAGTTCCGTACGCATGGCGTTCGAGAAGATGGACACGCTGTGCAGATAGCCTTCCAGGTTATCTCGAGCCATAGACTCGAATGTGGTCTTGGCCCGGAACACCTTCGGCGCCCAGTCGGCCTTGGGGTAAACCCGCCCCAGAAAACCGAACAGCGGCTGTCTTACGGCGGCAGGCAGCATAGACCTCATCCTCTCCTCGTAGGTATGCCACCTGTATCTGCGATAACCGGCAAGGTTCTCATCCCCGCCATCACCGGACAGAACCACCGTGACCTGCTTCTTGGCCAGTTCGCATACCCGGTAGGTGGGAAGGGCTGAACTGTCCGCGTAGGGTTCATCATAGAGGTCGGCCAGACGATCCATCAATCCAAAATCATCCGGATCAACCTGTTCCACCCGGTGCGCGGTATGATATCTCTCTGCCACCATTGCCGCGTACTGCGATTCGTTGAACTTAGGATCACCGAAGGAGATGGAACAGGTATTTACCGGCTCTTTTGATACACCAGCCATTGCCGCCACAACCGCGCTTGAATCAACTCCGCCAGAGAGAAAGGCCCCCAACGGCACCTCGGAGATCATGCGTATCTTTACCGCATCCTCCAGCCTCTGAATCAATTCACTCCCGGCTTCAGTTTCAGTTAGAGATGCATTTGGTCTGAACCCAACGTCCCAGTACTGCTCCGGACGAATCTGAGTCTGGCCCCTGCGAATCTTCAAACGATAGCCCGGCGGAAGTTTATATACATCCCGGTAGATTGATTTTGGTTCCGGGACATAGCCAAAGGCGAAATACTCCTCAACTGCGGTCGGATCAATCTGACGCGGCAGGTCTGGATGCATCTTCAGCGACTTTAGCTCTGAGCCGAAGATAAAGGTCCCGTCCCTTAACAGGGAGTAGTACAGCGGCTTTATCCCCATGCGGTCCCGCGCCAGAAACAGGGTCTCCCGGTTTCTATCCCACAGCGCGAAGGCAAACATCCCGCGAAAGCGATCAACGCAATCCTCACCCCACTGCTCCCAGGCATGTACAATGACCTCGGTGTCACAGTGGGTGCGAAAGCGGTGTCCTAAATCCGTAAGCTCTCGGGAAAGCTCCTGGAAGTTATAGATCTCACCGTTATAGGTAACGACGACCGTATTGTCCTCGTTGAACAACGGTTGTTGGCCACTGGAGAGATCAATGATGGAGAGACGGCGATGAGCGAAACCCAAACCTGGTTCAAGATGGATTCCACCCTCATCCGGCCCACGATGAAGCTGAGTTTCATTCATCCGCGACAGCAGGTCGCGTGATATTTCACGCTGTCTGGTCGTATCAAAGATTCCTACTATGCCGCACATTAGTTATTCAGCTTCCTGCTTGCGTCCAAGTAAATCATCATAAACAGCCAGATATTCTGCAACTGTGTTATCCCAATTAAACTGTTTTCTTACCTTGTCGAGACTGTGACTTCCCATTGTTTTCAGTCGACTGGGTTGTTCAATAAGTTGCTCTAAGACACCAGCCAGCATGCGATGATCACCTACCGGAACCAACCTGCCATTCACCCCCTCTTCAACCAGTTCGGGATTTCCTCCAACAGCAGTGGCCACAATAGGCAGCCCGGTTGCCATCGCCTCAAGTACGGTATTTGATATGCCTTCTCCCAGGGAGGGTAATACAAATAAATCAAACAGCCGCAACAACTCTGATACATCCTGTCTGTCTCCGGCCATCCACACACTATGCTCTATACCAAGTTCCTGCAGCTGCTGTCGCAACGGATCATACAGGGGACCATCTCCCACTATGATCAGACGCAATCTGTCTCTGTATTCAGAAGCGGCCTGCAACAACAGAGCAAACGCAGCAAGCAGCGCAGCCTGATCCTTGACGGCCGCAAGCCTTCCTACCGTACCGATAACAATCGAGTCGTCAGATAGAAAACCGGCCGGTGCCAGATCGAGATTCCTTTCCAATGCCGGAAAGAAATTGTCCTGATCCACACCATTATAGATCTGGCGTATCTTGTTATCCGCTACCCCAATGGTCTCAAGCAACCATCTTTCCAGATCCTTGCTTACGCTAATATACCTTCCCACCATAGGCCGGATAAACCTGCGCAGCAGATTGTATTTTCGGTTCTGCCCTTCCAGGTCAACCCCATCTCTCCCGTGCTCTCCATGCACAGTCTTAACCCCAGGTAACAACCACGCTGGCATCTGTGCCTCCAGGGTAGCGAGGTTTCTGGTGTGGACTATTGTTGGACTTAACCCACGCAGAACTTTCCAAATCTTTGCATACAACCCAAAGCTGTGACCCTCCCCAGCATGCAGACAGATAATCCGTACCTTCGGATCCACTAATCTGTTGGCAAACTCCCCGGCACCTTGTAGACAAACGATTGCATGCCGATAGCTGTCACTCGGAGTGCGGTTGATTATGTTGATCAGGCCATTCTCCAAACCTCCAACTTCCAGGCTGTATATCACATGGACAACTAACGGGATGCTTGTGGTTTTATTCATCGATTCAGCACAAATTGTGTTTTCTGAATTAATATCATTCTAGCTGACAATCTATCTTGGGTAGACTCTTTTCCCAGGTAAAATCCCTACACACCTTATCCCTGGCGGCCAGTCCTATACCCTTATCCGCCTCTGTTAGAATGAAGTCTATTCGATTAAGAAAACCATCTACATCGTCGGCGACCAACACCTCACGTCCATCCTCTGCCTCTATCCCTTCCAGCCCCATCGAGGTTACGACTACCGGTCTGGCCATAGCCATGCCTTCCAGCACCTTATTTTGGATACCCCGCGCGATACGCATCGGCGCCACTATTGTTGCTGCATGTTTTATGTAGGGCCTTACATCGGCAACCTTACCTGTAACAACCACTCCCTCTATGTTGCCAAGAGAGGTGACCCGTTCGGTCGGATTGGTCCCAACGATATAGAACAGCACCTTTGGCCAGCTCTGTTTAAGTTTAGGCAATACCTGTTGCGCAAACCAAACAACTGCATCTTCATTTGGCCAATAATCCATTGCACCGGTGAAGACCACGGCCTGACATCCGTCGGGATATGGCGATGCAAAATCCAGCTCCGGTGAGAATCGTTCTGTATCCACCCCGTTATTAAAGAAACCTACCCTCTGCGCCGTTTCCGGTGCCAACGAGGTAAACAGACCAGCCTCCTTACTGGAGACGAAAAAGCTATGATCCAACATATTTATTGCCTTGCGCTCAAATGCAAACAGCTTGTTGGCTTCACGCCGATACACCCAATCCATCGGCCACCGCATTTTTTCGCTGTACTGACGCCACTTATCCGAATCCACATCTACCAGATCAATGATACGCCGGACAGATCCATATTCAGGACCCAGCACATACTGCGCCATGGCCGATGAATAGATCAGTATGGCGTCAAGCTTCTCTTCGGATACCACAGAGTTTATCCAACGCGCCATCCGAGCATCATAATAATATGGCAACGTCAGGGCCTGGCCAGCAACTAAACCGCTAAGGCTTTTTATCCTCGCCAGCGTAGGATTCAGGCGCAAAAAATATGTCTGCTCACACCACTCATCCAGCTTGGATGTATATTCCCAATCGCCTTCCTCATCAATAAATGCGCCCAGAATAATTCGATATTTTCTTGCGAGATGTTTCAGCAGATGGAAGGAACGAATCTTGTCCCCTTTATTCGGAGGATACGGAATCCGATGGCAAAGATAGAGCAGAGTCGGCTTCATGGTCTATCTTCTGCACCACTCAACTGGAGGCGTGATGTAGTTGCGGTTATCTTGCACATACCCCAGCTCATCCGAGATTTCTCGACAGTATAGGTCCGATTGTATTGGCTACCGGCAGTGGTAGTTTCTGCCAGAGCTTGATAAACATCTGGTATTTGGGATTCATTGGATTGATGTCCGGGATTGCAGTGGACTTCACCAGATGGTATTCATAATAGAGTGGTTCCGGCTCAAAGCCCCAGTTCTTCTTAAAACTATAGGAACCAGTACCCACTTTGCTGCGACCATAATCAAACAGCCTTATGCCCTGCTCCCCTGATCTACGCATCAGATCCCAGTACATGAAGTCATTCGCCTTGAGTGACCGTGCCGCCCGCACGCTACCGCCATAATAGGGCAGCACCTGATCCCGGAAGTAGAAGCTCATAACCCCAGCCACATCTAGCCCGTCGTGCGTCACCATCAGCACGCCACAATCGTCACCAAACACCTCACGCAATATGCGGAAATACTTCGCCGGAAACACCGGCGTTCCCAGATTCCGCACACTCTCCGAGTAGACCTGAAACAGCCGTTGCCAGCCGCTATCTGCCTCGCCCTGCAACCCCGCCTTGATCCCCTTCCTGACCATAGCGCGCTGTTTGCGCGGAATAGCCTTCATGTTTACTTCCGGATCTGGATCTATCTCCTTGCGGAAGGTGACGTAGAGTTCTTTGGTTGGCCACTCTTCCCCGGATGGATGGATGTTTCTGAATTCCAGTGCATCAACCCCCAGACTATCAGCCAGGTCGGTGGCCGCTTGCCGAAGTGCTGTGGCAGCCTCGCTGGTGGTAGCAACAATGCCGCCATAGACACAGAATGGATTAGATATAAGGGTGTTGCCAAACAGCAGACTGTTAACCTGACCCAGGGGTAGAACGGCCTCTATCTCACCGTTTCGTTCGGCATAGAGGTAGTGTGTGCGATGACCAAAGGCACGTTCTATAACCGTCTTCCACCCGGCACGATGAAAAAAGGTTGCATCTGCAGAACCATCTACAAAGGCATCCCATCTGTTGATCTCCCTGTCCGTCAGTTCCTTAATATTTAAGGTTCCTGCCACTTGGGCGGATATATCCCGGTTGTCTACAGCACCCATTACAACTGATCTCCGTTAACACCCTGGCCCCGGTCCTGGGTTCTGTCTCTATTCAGAAAGACCCGGTCCATTCGATCCCAAGCCAAGTCAGCAAACAGACGTTCAAGCCTGGCTTCCATTTTGCGCAGATTCAGATAGTGCCGGAATCTGGTCTTAAGGCTAATGCCGGTCTGACGAGGTTGTTCCGGGTCAACCTCCCAGGGATGAAAGTAGAATATTCCGGGTTGTCCATCGACCTCATTCACCCGTTGCAGCATCCAGCGCGACAGCCAATATGGATAGAAGCGAAAATATCCGCCGCCGCCTCCGGGGAAACGTCTACCAAACAGAGTAGCTGTGGTTATCGGGATCTCGAGAAATCCATCACCCTCAATCGGAGAGTAGGTAAAACGCGGGGCCGACGGCATCCCGTAATGGTCATGGTGAATCGGATAGATGCTGGAGCTATACAGATAGCCTGCATCACGCAACTCATGATGCGCCCAAGAATTGTCTTCACCGATAGAATAACTGGCTGCACGATAGCCATTGACCGCAGTTGAACCGACATCCTCCAGCAATGCTTTGGTGCGGATGATGTCCTGTCCGAACTCAGACTGCTGCTGATTGCTAACTCGAATATGCTGGTAACCATGACTGGCGAGCTCGTGGCCGTTTTCCACGATGGAACGTACAATCTGCGGATACCTTTCCGCCACCCATCCCAGCATAAAAAAGGTTGCTTGGATCTTGTGCTTAGCCAGCAGTTCCAGAACCAGTTCCATGTTGCGCTCTATGCGGCATGGCAGATTATTCCAGTTGGAACGTGGGATATGATGCTCGAAGGCGGAAACATGGAAATAGTCTTCCACATCAATTGTCATGGCATTTTTAATCACTATTCTGTGCCACTCCTTGATGTATGACCAGACCGATACAGTTACAAATGCCTTAGATCTAACTGTAGTTACTCTGAACTGAGTTGCTAGTATGTTGCTGGAAGTACACCCGAAGTTCGTACTGAGAAAGCTAAGAATAATCCAGACTTGATCGCAGCAATGACCTTAGAATAACTAAGAGCTTTGGATGTCATGGTGTTTGAACACAGCAGCAACGGAATAATGTCCAAGCATACGATGCCCTAGCCTCAATACAGGTCATGACTTAGGAACAAGCTCACCCTGTTTTCATCATAACTATCGCCCACCTGATCAGACTCCCTCTTGGCATGGGAAAAATTCAAACTCAGAGTACTCTTCTTGCTAAGCTTCTTGTTCAGGCCAAAATTAAGATCCCACAGGTCAGACTGACTGCCATCATCCTGTTCGATCTTGTCCCAACTTAGACCAGCACTTGCACTTAGCAGGCCTGAAATATTCCTGGTGGCCGAAACACCCAGACCAAACCCCGTGGTCTCCGATGCGTCCCCAGCAGTCTGCTTGGTGTAATCACCATTCACCGAAAAGGTGGTACGTTTCCCCTGGAGGGTATAGCTCATGGAAAAACGGTCGTTAAGAAACTGGGCATTGTTGTCAATGCTGATGAGACTTGATGCCTGTGAAATAGGGACCTGAAAATGTGTTATTTTATCAAATGCAGATAATTGTCCATTGAAACGGACAAAGTCATAGTTCTGGAAATCATAAATTGTTCGTGTACCGAGCTGCTCACTATTGTCAGTAACCTCTTGTGAATAACTTGCAATAAACAGGGAACGTCTACTGCGATGAGATAAATTCAGATGGCCGGTAGGGCCAGAGAAGCGTCGTCCGTAGCCAACATCCACTGACGTCCGAATGCTAGGAGTCCATATTGCCCCCAGCTCCCAGTTGATACCGCCGGTATCTCCATTCGAAGTAAAATCGGTCCACTCCTTTCCGACCAAACCGTTAACCTGCCAACTACGATTAAGCTGATAACCAAGATTGACGTTTAGGGATGAATCATCAGTAGAGCTTCCGCCCTGGGATTCTGTTGTTCTGTTACTACCGGTTATACCCCATATAACATCGCCAAATTCAGTGCCACTAGTTAGTGAAACATCTAAATCCCTGCTTCTGGTATCACCATTATCTATTTCATCATTGGTTACATAATCGTAGGTGAAACGTGCCTCGAAATTGGCAAATCTCTTTATGCGCCCGATAACATATGGACTAAGCGATACTGAGTAGGTGGTAGTGGTATTTGTTGTATCGTTCAGGCCATCGGTACTGGATGCTGAGAGAGGATCAATGGCATTTTGTGCTGCCGTTGCATCGGCATCAATGAAGAATATACCTTCTATCAATTCTGCATCGGCATGGGCCTGATAACTTAGGCTGTTTGCCTGTCTGCTTCCCCCTACATCCTGTAATTCAGAGGTACCGGTCATATCAAAGTTTGCCCTTCCCCCTCTACCACTAATCGACCAATAGGGAGCGATGGTTGGTATGAGATCACTCTCTGTGTTGCTCTCCCTCAAACCCACGTTATCGGTAAAGACTACACTTGCAGTAACACCAGCTGAGTTAGTCCATTCTGCTGAACAGGCAACACCAGAGGACAACAGTAGCGCCAACGCCAACACGCCATGTACCTGACGCGGTCGAGGCAATGGAGTAATTCTGTTGTTGGTTATTGCTCCACCTGTGTTGAACATCAGAAATAATCCCTGTTAATCTTCTGCGCGTTCACGTCCGGAACCATAGCCACCATACCCGTAGCCATAGCCGTAACCATATTGTCCCGGGTCACCCTGACGGGACTTATTCAGTAATGTACCAATCACCTTATCATCCGGTATATGCTGTATGGCTTCCGTGACAGCCGCCTGGGGTGTTTCATTAGCCGCCACTACCAACACTACCTGACCTACCAGATTAGCTAATACCGAAGCCTCGGTCGTCTGAAGTAGTGGTGGCGAATCAAAGATTATCACTCGGTCCGAATAACGCCTGGACAGTTCAAGCATTACCCGACGCATATTGTCGCTGGCAAGCAGCTCTGTTGATCTATCATGTGCATGGCCTGCTGGCAGAATCCTGAGGTTCGGTACGTTGGTATGCAATAAAATATCACTTATGGCAATATCGCTATCCTGCAAAATATCTGTAAGCCCTTGTTGATCACCAGCTATACCAAGAAAATTGGTGGCCGTTGCCTTTGATACATCCGCATCCACAAACAGTACCGTTGTATCCTCCTCCATTGCGATACTCATAGCCAAATTGATTGCTGAAAAGGTCTTCCCCTCCCCAGCCACTGCGCTGCTAACCAGGATAAGGTTCGCATTTTCAACAATTGCGGCCCCTTCCCCTCTTATATTCATAAGCAGTGGGCGCTTTACTACTCGATACTCCTCGGCAATTTTACTTTTGGGATAATCAGGGCTAACCATACCGAGGGAATCGATACGCGCAAAGGGAAGATTTATTGTTCGCGCTTCCGTAACTTTGGCTCTGGTGTTGTTCTTTGCATCAGGGCTATCTGCAATGACAGGCTCTACCTCAGTCATATCCTGAGGTATAGTCTGTTCTGTCTGGATATCTTCTACAGGCTGGATGTTAGAATCATCAACAGCATGCCCTTCCACTGAAGGCTTCTTGGAAGCAGCAGCCATCTTCTCCAGTTTATCGACAGCCTTTTCAATAATACTCATAGAGAACCTAACCTGCGCTTATCCGTTTTATGTTACCAGTCAGGTTTACATCAAACCCGTACTTTAAACTGATGCCAGCAAAAACCAGGAGCAGGCAGAGTGTTAGTGAGGCAAACACCATCTTGCTGACAAACTCCCTTTTCTTCTGGGCGTCGGTTACGATCATGTTTACTGTACCCAATACCGGAAGACCCGTTACCTGACCCATGGTAAACCTGTCATTGATAACCGGCCGCAAAATGGAGAGCAGAAAAGCAATGCCAATGCCTAGGCCGAGAGAAACAAACAATACCGCAACATTCAGTAATAATTTATTGGGCTCAGTCGGTTTTAACGGCACAAACGGTGGATCGATAACACGAAACTTTACATCGTCTGAACTCTTTTCCACCTGTTGCGACATCCGTGCAGACTCGCGGCGTTTTAGCAGGTCGGAATGCTGTTGTGAAACAACCGCATAATCACGATCCAACTGTTGCAGTTCAGCCTCGATCAGGGGAATGCTATCTACCCTCTTGTCCAGCTCCTTCACTCTGGCATCGTATTCGCCCACACGTATCTTCAGCCCTGCGATATTGGCCTCAGTCTCTGTAAGCATCGCTCTCATCTGCTGATATACCGGGCTGGATTGTAGGTCCTCCTGACTTGCCGGTTCTTCCTTGGCTTCTTCTTCTTCTTTCTTTTTGGCAGCCTCTAACTCAACAATGATGCTTCTGATCTGTTTTACCTCAGGATGTCTCTCCGTATACCTCAGCAACAGTTCATCCAACTTGCTTTGGAGAGAATAGATGCGAGCATCGTAGTTTGATATGGCCTGGGGCTGGTCCAATGAAGCCAGCCCAAGATCGTCATCTGCATCCTCTATCTGACCCTCCAGATCGGTACGCCTGTTCTCAAGTTCTTTGAGTTGTAGCTGGGCTGCCTTCAGGTTGGCCTTGGCCTCTTCCAGACGCTGATAATAACCGCCTTCGGAACCAGGCATGGTACCGACATAACGACGCTTAAAGTCCGCAAGTCGTGCCTCTGCCTCTGACAGCCTCTCTTCATATTCTGCTATCTGCTGATCCAGAAATTCCTGGGCCTCGGCGCTATCAGCACGCTTCTCACCGACAACACTCTCAATGAAAACAGAAATAAGCGACTGGACTATACGTTTTGCGGTATCACGATTACGGTGCTTGAACGATATGTAATAGAGAGACGGGTTTCCTCGTACTCCAGTAAGAGATATTGTCCGGCTCAACTCAGACAGCAACTTCTCTTTTGCAATGTCGGTCTTTACCTGAAGGTCCAGATCGGTCATACGCATCAGCTTTTCCATATTTGGTCGGCTGAGGAGTGTCTGGCTCATCAACCTGACTCGCTGCGACACATTTGGCTGAACCATCAGTCCCCGCAGTAGAGGGCGCAGCACATTGTTGCTGTCAATATGGACCCTGGCGGTTGCCAGGTACTCTTCAGGCATCTGATATACAAAAAACCAGCCGGACACAGCTAGAAGCCAAGCGGATATCAGCATGGTCCAGCGAAAACGCCAAATCCCTGAAAGAAACGCATTCAGTTGAGAGAGAAATACCTGCATGGGCTTTACCGTACTACGCCAGTAGTCGGCACGATTACTAGAACCATGCTTCAGGGATAATGATTACATCACCTGGCCAGAGGGCTACATTTGCAGATATATCCCCATCTTTTAGCAGATCCTCAACACGAAGTCCGTACGTCTCTCTGCTTCCTTTCACATGCCTGATCAGAACCGTCTTATTACCGTCAGCAAAATCTGTCAAACCCCCAACGGCAATCATCAAATCAAGCAACGTCATATGCTTGTTATAAGGGACTGATAGCGGCTTAGAGGCCTCACCCACGACCCTGATCTGCTGTGTAGGGATACCAACAAAGCCATCAACGATCACACTTACAACGGCACTCTTCACAAATTCCGAGTATGCCTTCTCAATGTCCCTGGCAAGTTGGCTGGGGGTTTTTCCGCTGGCCTTAATATCCTCGACAAGACGAGTGGTTATCTTCCCGTCAGGTCTAACAGGCACGGTTACCGTCAGCTCTTCGTTGCCCCACACAAAGATTTCAACAGAATCGCCTGGGCCAATAAGATAGTTATAATCGCGCTTAACGCTTCTTAGCTCTTGGCTTACTGGTGGATAGGCTGTGGACGCACAACCGGTAACGAATATTATTGCCAGACTCAAGCCCAGCGTGGAAATCATTCCTATGATACGCCGTGGATACGTGCGCATTGACAGTCCCTCCTTTTAACCCTGAAAAACTCAAACCCCTGCTCTCTAATGACGCAAAGCTCAAGAAAATTACATTTATTAACTAACCATAACTCTATATGACTGGATCCAACCCATAACGCCTGATCATACTCAGACCAATAACCCCCCCAAACAACCAACAGGTATTGGCCGATAATTACTTAAATTCGTAAAATAATCAACAACAACCATGACTTCCGTCATAAGTTACGCAAGTCTAATATGTTGAGAACCGCTGTTACAGCCTAAGTTACAGGCACGCTACTGGCCCATAAAGCAAGGTTACGCTGTCTATAGTAAACGGTATTTTATTCAGGTTCTACTTAGAATCTGCATATAAATAAACCATGCCGCATCGGGACAGATGGTGTTTTTAATGGATATTCGATGGGTTATATAAGATAAAAACTTTAGTGCGCACAGCACCGCCATAGGCTACCCAACAACAGACATGCTTATTCTCAACACAAATACGATCATCCTTAATCTAAATAGTCGCTTGTGTACGATGCCTTCTTAAGTGCGGCATGACAAACGCCAATAGTGGCAATTGGCTTTAGATGCTGCCAGCCCGATAGTACCAGCCTAAAGGCGCAGATTGTGGCGATCATCGGACGTGATTTCAGCATGCCTATACCAACCGCGCAAAATGTGGCAAAAACATTGAACATGTCACTGTCCAAACTGCGCAAACGCCTGCTTGAGGAAGATACCACATTCCAGGAGATCAAGGATGAGTGCCGAAAAGACACAGCAATCAACTATATGAACTCGCCCCAGCTATCGATCAATGATATCGCCGGTCTAATGGGATTCGATGAGCCATCGGCATTTTTTCGCTCATTCAAACGCTGGACCGGGATGACTCCGGGGCAGTACCGACAAAGTGAAAATTACGTTAACCAGCTTCAGTCTCAGAAGAATGGGTAGAGCAGCATCTAGGTCGAGGTGCTTAGCAACAGTTTGACCGCAGAGCGCCCCATCTCATCTATATCCTCAGGATCCACATAGATACCGTCATTGGAGAGCCGACATAGGCCATGTATAGTGGCCCAGGTTACCTGCGCCAAGCGGAGAGGTGTTGCGTTTTGTTTGAATATCCCAGCAAGTTGTAGCTTTTCTATCCGCGAAAGCCAAAGCTTGAAACTTCTTTTAGCGGCTATATCCAGGTTTTCCGTTGCCTTACCATATTTCCATATTGCCCTACCGTACATAAGGTCGTACTGTTCTTGATTATTGGTAGCGAAGCGCAGGTATGCGAGAACAAAGTCTTCAAATCCTTTTATTGGATCTTTTTCACCGCCCTTATCAATAATCTTCGCCAACAAAACATCCTGCTGTAGAAAACCATCTTCGGCGATGGCGCACAATAGCGCATGCTTATCCTTGAAGTGATGATAAGGGGCAGCGCGAGAAACATTGGTCATTTCCGCAAGATTCCGCATGCTCAGCGAATCGAGCCCGGATGTTTGCAGGATCTGTTTCGATGCGTGAATTAGACTCTGATACAAGTCGCCATGATGGTATTGTTGTTTTGCCGGTTTCATCTATGAATTCTTACGGTTAGATCTTGACATTATCAAGGATACAAGCCAATCTTAACTGCGTTAAGATATATCTGGATAACACTTACGGATTTTAGCACAGTTGAATTGAGCATGGATGGTCGTGTTGCACATATACGGTTTAACCGCCCCCAATCCTACAACACCATGAATCGAGCCTTCTGGCGCGAGTGGCCTGGTGAATCAGGTGTTTGAAGATGCCGAAGGAATAAACCGTTATCGCAACTCGGAATTCTCGGCATCACGTCAAAATATTTGGAACTAGTCAGTCATGCAAACACCACCTGTAAACAGTCAGACGAATCCCTATCCCCATCTGTTTCAGCCGTTGAATCTGGGATTTACCACACTAAAAAACCGTGTGTTGATGGGTTCCATGCACCTGGGGCTGGAAGAGCTCCCAGGTGGTTTTGACAGGATGGCTGCATTTTATACCGAACGTGCTCGTGGTGGCGTAGCCCTAATAGTTACCGGCGGAATCGGACCCAACAAGGAGGGGGCCGTGCATGCAAGTGCCGCAACATTGACTGAACCGTCTCAGCTTGCCGATCATCAATTAGTAACCAGAGCCGTACACCGGGTGGGCGGCAAGATCTGCATGCAAATCCTGCATGGCGGTCGTTACGCCTTCAACGACAAACAGATTGCACCATCAGCGATTAAGTCCCCGATCAATCCATTTACCCCAAGGGCCATCAGCAGCGAGGAAGTACAACAGCAGATCGATGACTTTGTAAATTGTGCGGCCCTGGCGCAGCAAGCGGGTTATGACGGGGTAGAGGTCATGGCGTCCGAAGGTTATTTTCTAAATCAGTTCATTGTTGCCCTAACCAACCAGCGCAATGATGAATGGGGAGGGGATTATGCCTGCCGTATGCGGTTGCCAGTGGAGGTTGTAGGTCAGATTCGCGCCAAGGTAGGTGAGAATTTCATTATTATCTTTCGTCTCTCCATGCTCGATCTGATTGAGGCAGGTAGCTCATATAAAGAGATAGTTGCGCTGGGCAGGGCAGTCGAAACAGCAGGGGCTACCCTGATCAATACCGGTATAGGTTGGCACGAGGCCAGGATTCCCACCATTGCCACCAAGGTTCCTCGGGCAGCATTTACCTGGGTTACCGCCAAGATAAGAAAAGAGCTGTCCATTCCGGTGATTACATCCAATCGCATCAACACCCCGGAAGTCGCTGAACAGGTGTTAACCAACGGCGATGCCGATATGGTTTCCATGGCACGGCCATTTTTGGCCGATCCGGAATTTGTTTTCAAAAGCCAACAGGGGCGAGCGGATGAGATCAATACATGTATTGGTTGCAATCAAGCCTGCCTGGATCATGTGTTTGTGGGCAAACTCACCAGTTGCCTGGTTAACCCCAGGGCCTGCCATGAAACAGAACTAGTCATAAAGACTGCAAACAGATCACAGAGATTAGCCGTTGTAGGAGCCGGTCCTGCCGGCATCTCTTTTGCTATTACTGCGGCAAAATGCGGCCATCAGGTAACACTGTTTGATGCAGCAGATGAGATTGGCGGACAGTTAAATATCGCCAAAATGGTTCCTGGCAAGCAGGAATTTTACGAGACCCTGCGCTACTTCAAACGACAGCTTAAACTGACGGGGGTTGAGGTAAGATTGAATACAGAGGTTAGCGCCGAAGATATAAATAATAACGATTTTGAACGAGTTGTTCTCGCCACTGGAATAGTGCCTCGCACCCCAAACATCCAAGGCATTGAGCATGAAATGGTCATGAACTACCTCGAGGTAATCAAGGGCGGCGAGGTAGGGAGACGAGTGGCTGTTATTGGCGCAGGTGGAATCGGCTTTGATGTCTGTGAATTATTAACCCATGGCTCTGAAGACAGCAGCATAGACATCAAGACGTTTATGGATAAATGGGGCGTAGATATGACCCTGACGGCCAGAGGTGGCATCGCTGGCACCACAAAAAAAGTAGAGCCTTCACCCCGCCAGGTTTACCTGCTTCAGCGCAAGCCAACCAAGGTTGGCGCGGGACTGGGAAAAACCACCGGATGGATTCATCGCGCAGACCTGAAAATGAAAAATGTCAAAATGATCAATAACTGTGATTACCAAAAGATAGATGACACCGGGCTGCACTTGACCATCGCCGGAGAACCAACCTTGTTAGAGGTGGATAACATTGTTATCTGTGCCGGACAGGACTCAAGGCGGGAGCTGCAGTCTACAATCAACACTCCTGTGCATATCATAGGTGGCGCAGATGTCGCCACAGAACTGGATGCGAAACGCGCTATTGACCAGGGGGTACGTTTGGCCATTGGCTTGGGTGGGATGGGGAAGTAGGCACAATATTCTGTTAATGGTATTGATTGAAAAGGTTCGTATTGCGTCATTTAGAAACAAAAAACCCGGACATAAGGCCCGGGTTTTGTTACATACGTTGTTCAACGTTTTTCATTAGAAGGTCTGAGTAAAACGTAGATTGATATGATCATCATCCACACGATCTGATCGATAATCACCAATTGTGCGGGCCCAGTCGAACCGGAGCTTGCTGGTATATTTACCGTTGCTTGAGTACATCACATCAAATCCTAGTCCTGCTGACTTGAGGATTGAATCAACTCCAGGAGTATTGATTTTATTACTCACTTTCCCCCAGTCGAAGAATGGCCCGGCATTGATGGTCCAGTTACCAAGATTTGGAAAGCTGTGCACCCACTCCACAGAAACCGTTGCGCCGTGTTCACCAGAGATAAGTGCCGGTTCAAAGCCACGAACACTATTGTAACCACCAATTGAGAACATATCAGATGACAGCAGTACATCACCAGCCTTCTGTGCACGGATATAAACCTGAGCGCTATCGTTTGGAAAAACCAGGTAACTTCCAAACAGGCTCGCACCAATTATCCAGGCCCGTGGATCACCATCGATGCGGGTGTTAGCATCCACCATCGGCGTATCTTCACCCTTATCATCAGCACCCAGCATATCTACGCCCTTACTAATTCGCACACTGGCGAAGTAGACAAATCTCGGGCTTCGTTTCAGATAACTGCCTTCAATATAGAGCTGCGTGATATTGTCTTCGGTTTCAAAGTCACCATCCAGAAATGACTCATGCCTTCGTCGCTGCAGTCCTCCGCGCAGCGTCGCCTTCTGTTTATTTTGATTGATCAGGTTCTTAGAAATGGCAATACCAAACTGTCTGGATTCACCAGAAAACTCAAGGCCACCATAGAATCCTGGATCAACATAACTTTCACTCCACCCTGCGTCTGCTTCAAGCATCAGGCCACCGAAGCCAAGTGGGATAGTAAAGATTGCATCGGCACTATGCAGATCATCTTCCGAAACACGCAGATCCAGGCCAAGGTACTCACCCAACTTAAACAGGTTACCTTTCTCCAACCGCAGCTCGGCAACTGTGCGTCCGGTTAGTTCACTGCCGTAATTATCAATGTTAAAGGTTTGTACATCCTGATCAGCTTGTTCCAGTATCAGACGCAGATCGGTGGTACCAATCTCTTGCCCTGGACGCAAGTTTATTCGAGCCTCGACATTGTTGATGTCATTCACGTTTTGCAGCGCAGTTTCTACTTTCTGCTCACGGAAAACTTCCCCTTTAATAATTGATGAGGCAAGACTTTTTGCACTGCTGTTCGGAAGCAGTCCATGGCCCTCAATATCCAAAGCGCCAATCATACCGGTAAAAATGTTTACCTTGAGCAACCCACCAGAGACATCCTGTGGAGGTGTGGCCACTTTTACCAGAACATATCCCAAATCAAAGTAGAGCTTGGTTAGATCATACTTAAGATGAGCGATATCTTCCCTTGTGATTGGCCGATTGAGATATGAAGCCACCTTCGCCTGCAGGGTAGCCTCATCTAAAATCAGACTGCCGCCAAACTCAACCTTAGTCAAAGTGGCGACAACCTCTTTAGCCTTTTCAGGCGGCTGAAACGGCGGAATATCATCAACTACCTTTACATCTTTTTTTGCGTCCAGTGGCTCCGCCCTATCCACTACAGGCCGATCGACAACCCCGGGGTGTCGCTCAGTAGCAGTCTGCCCTATCGCAGCATCTACCTGAAAAAAACAGGCCATCACCACAACAAATAGTAGCGTCAAGTGATTCAATAGAGGCCGCCCAAAAATATTTGAGCGGCTATTTTCATAGTATGGATTCTCAGGACTCATAACGACCAACCACCTTCATGCGGGAAGTAACAACCACTACTCTGATTCATAACAGGCACCAGACACCAATCGATCACAGAAATCAGGAGCAGCTGACGCGGTCATTGTGTCTTCCTCATTTATACTTGTTGCTTCACCCCCCGCTGCAGTGGGTGGAAGTAATGCGCCCGGGTCGGCACCGGCAAGTATGGCCGCCTCAACGTCAATACTTTTCACGTCTGCCACCTTAATTGGTGGTGGTAGTGTTACTCCGAAGCCAGTTGCTGCAAGCATGTCGCCATTGTCAGCAAAACTTAGTGGCTGACTTCCGGTTTTCCCAGATGGCCTAGCATGCTGTCTCAGGCTGAATACTTCATTAGGCGATCCTGGTACGGCAGTGGCAACATCTGGCTTTGGCTGGATATCGATTGCTCCGCCGGCCTCAATCACCAGCTGAGCGTAGCCGTTGCCGGGTTCTCCAGGAAACAGTGTTGCAAGCAGGAGGTCAAAATCAAAGCCAGGGCCACTGAGGCAACCAATATTACCATCGCCACAAACCTCAAACATGGTAGATCTGCCCTGCGCCAGTGCATCGTTAGCTGAAGCCAATGGATCTGCGCCACGTATGGTGATATCACCCGAGGCCAATAATAAATTTGCTGCAAGAGCAATCTCACGACGATCTTTAGAGGCCTTCGCAATGGAATTCGCCTCAAGATCACCGACAATACTGAGATCATAAGGAACAAACTCACCACCGGTGAATCCGGCTTCAATACTATCCAGACCAGCCACAGTGATCAGGCCAGCAAGGGATGCTGAAAATGACTTCTTGCCTTTAGACTTGGCTATGGAATTTACAATGACCGGATCAGTATTGATATTTACATCACCACCCGCGGCCAGGATACCCAAGCCCAGTGCCCGTGCACCGGAACCCGGTCCTTCGGCCTTGGCATTGGCCTCAACCAGGACATCGCCATTCATGGTTAGGGTCGCTGGTCTGATCCAGCCCTGCCCACCACTACCTCCCATATTGAAACCGGCTAGCATAGCTAATCCGGCAGCAGCTATCGCATCACTACTTCTCCCACGGGATTTAGCATTAGCACTGCCGTTAGAATTACCGTTGTAGACAATATCACCAGATGAGAGTAGAAGACCTCCGGCTAAGGACATTGAATTTCTACCCCGCGACTTTGCGTTGATATTCAAGTCACCGTTATAGTCAATATCACCTGATGAGCGCAGTATCCCTCCAGCCATAGACCTCGAATTACCACCCCTCGACTTGGCATTGATATTCAAGTCACCCACATAGGTAATTTCACCATCTTTGCCATCTGCCACTATACTGCTGGTGGCAACTGCTTCGGCCCTGCTACGTCTATAACTATTGTTATTGGCACGTGCAGTAACATCGATATCGCCATTGATAGCGACCTTATCAGCCATCCACTCATGACCGATCTCTACATCCGCATAAGCCCCTGCACTCCCCCAACCTCGCGCATTGGCTTTAGCTTTTACCACCACATGGCCGTTTACTTCCACATTACCCTGGCTGTCAATATCAAGGTCAGCGTCGGCGTAAGCATTTCCACGACTCGCCTTGGTTCCAACAGCAGTAGCCTTGACCAGGATGGTCTCGTCACCAGTGGTGATTGCAACACCGCGCTTACCCTCCACATCAAACTCAGCCTCGGCATCTGAGCCATTGGCAACTACAGAGGCATCAGTTCGGATGTCGATCACTCCGTCAGCCTCCATATCCAGATTAGCCTTGACTCTCTTGGTGTGTACTCCATCGGCTCTCAGTTTGAAGGTAGTAACTTCATCATTACTCAAAATATCATCTTTGGCATCTAAGCGTACCTCGACATCTCTACCACCACGGGCTGAGAATTTCGCCCCTTGCAGGTTGATATCCCCTTTCGAAGCAACCAATATGGTGCCGCCTTTACCATTACTGCCAAACTGGTCTGCATCCAGAATACCGCCAATATTGACTGAGGCATTAAAGATGGTGTTAACCATAGCAACGTACCCGGAACGGGCACGCAGTTTTCCCGTGTTTGTCACTCCCTGTTTTCCATCTTTTTTTGTCTTATTTTTTACACCGATTGAACCCAGACCAATAGTGACATCATTGACGCCGTTCTTGTTCTTGATGGTCCCATCATTTCTAACATAAGGTGCAACCAACAAGCCGAAACCACCATCCTTGGTTATGGTGATACTGCCCTGATTGATGATCTCTGCATGGTGATCAGCTTTTTTGTGTTTATTAACCCAAGAGCTAAATTTGCCCAAGTCACCTGGAATGCCCTTTCCGGTGGTCGTGGCCATAAATGAACCAACTCTGATCTGCGAACCCGGACCAAAAAGAAAGCCATTCTGGTTGATCAGAATGATAGTTCCTGCTCCAGTCAGACCACCATTAAATATGGTATTGCCACCAATCCCGTTTGCGTTGCCACGAATCCGGTTGATAGCTGCCTGGTTAGCTCTTTGCTTAAAGTGCACATGCTCACCTGGAGCGGTATCAAAGCTATCCCAACGAATTGTGACGTTCTGAGTTCCACCGGCACCCTTCTGATCAATGGTCGTCCTGTTACCGTATGCTATTCCCCCTGAGCCCAACGAACCATCCTTGACAACACCACCTTGAGGAAGGGCAAAAGCGGCAGAAGAAACAACCAGCCCGAGCACTCCGCCAACAAGCGCATGCGCGCAGACATTAATCTCTCTGCTTTGGCGTTTTACCGGACACCACAAGAACTTATCAATGAATGTTTTAAAGATTTTCATGACTGACCCCAGATTTGGCAAAATACTCAGTTTCGCCTTATTATTTGTTATTTGCCTTATTATTCTCTACCGCTGGCACAACATATGTACCGTTAGTCAACTCCCGCCACTGCTATCTGCCTGGAATGACCCTGCTTCTACGCCCCTACCGACTAAGACTGGAAGGGAATTCTATCTTTTCCGTGATACACGCTACTAATATGCGAGCAAAACCACATCCCCCGTTCGACGTAACCCGGACTAGCCACAACACCCATATACTGCAACCCCTTTTGCCCAGATTATAATCCAACTCGCCCTATTCTGGCCACAGGCTACCCTGCCTTCAGCCTCGCCTTGCTCGGCTGTCGAACCTTCGACCAATGGATTAAGAGTTACCTTATAAAACAATAAGTTAGCGTAATTTGGCGAACACAGTCAAAACTGACGAATGTACTGACTGTGTACCATTATCTTACCAGAGGAGAATATCCTTTCTCGAGTCCAAGGGCATCAATCCCCATCCGACTCCCGCATATTGTGGGCGATCCACTCCGCTAGCTGGTTTTCGTCGAACTCTCCTGCTGCCAGGGCCTGGATAGTCACAACCGCATCCGCTTCGGTGGCGATTAGTTCGTAGCCGTTCATCTGTAGAAACACATCGACGGCAACGAGAGCAATCCGCTTATTGCCATCACTGAAACAGTGATTATTGGCAAAGCCGAAACCATAAGCGGCTGCTAGCTGGGGTATGGCTACGGCAGGATTGCTGTAATGGTCTAGCTGTTGGGGACGCGCCGGGGTGGCCCCCAGCGCGTTTTCGTCAACCGGACCGTCGAGGCCTCCATGCTCTTGCAGCAATTCCGCGTGCATGGCACGAACCGCTGCCTCCGGTATCCAGACCGGCATTACTTAGCCAGTTCGTGAAGTGCGTTGCGGTATTTCCGGCGAGTCCGACTAAAGGCCTCCATGGTGGCCTCAAACTCAGGATCATAAGGGCTGAGCTGGACGCCATTGCGATTTTCGTCGGCATACAGCTTGTCACCCTCACGGAGGTGCAGACGCTCCAGCATCTCCTTGGGCAGGATAACACCAACAGAGCTACCGATTTTGCGCAGTTTCAGGGCGTGCATGTGTATACCTCCTATCTCTAATACATTAGATTATAACAAATGTTATAACATACAGGAGGGTAAATTTGGCAAACATACTGATTTTTGTACCATTACCATATAACGCAGTAGTTTTTTCATGTTGGCGTCACCAGTAGGACAATTGGATATTTTTGGATAATTTTGCAGGTAGCGTATTGCTGTTATGGATATTAATGGATATTATTCCGGGTATGGCCATCAATACCGACACCCTAAAAATCACCCCTGAAATCCTCTCACTGATAGCGGAGCTGGATGAATTCAAGGGTGCCTGGCGGGCATTGGGCACGCTGGCTCCGGAACGGCTTTCGGCGCTACGCCGAGTGGCTACCATTGAGAGTATCGGCTCCTCTACACGCATTGAAGGCAGCCACCTTTCTGATCAAGATGTCGCGCGACTGCTCAATAACATTGAGATCAAGAAGTTCGACTCGCGGGATGAGCAGGAAGTGGCTGGTTATGCCGACGTGATGAACGCGGTGTACAGCCATGCCGATGCCATCGTCCTGACTGAAAACCACATCCGCCAGCTACACCGTGATCTGTTGGCCTACAGCGGCAAGGATGAACGTCACCGAGGTAATTACAAAACCAACCCCAACCATGTAAGTGCCTTCGATACCGATGGTAACGAAATAGGTGTTGTGTTCGAAACGGCACTCCCCTTCGATACCCCACACCTAATGGCTGAGTTAGTAGATTGGACTCGCAATGCACTGGAGCACAAAGCACTCCACCCTCTTCTAGTGATCGGTGTGTTCACGGTGGTATTTCTTGAGATTCACCCCCTTCAGGATGGCAATGGCCGCTTGTCTCGCATACTCACCACCCTTCTGCTGCTCAGAGAAGGATATGCCTACGTCCCCTACAGTTCGCTGGAGAGCGTGATCGAGCAGTCCAAGGAAGGTTACTACCTGGCGCTACGTAATACACAGGGCACCATACGCACCGAGGCCCCGGACTGGCAGCCATGGATACTGTACTTTCTTCGCTCGTTGAAAAAACAAAAACAACGGCTAGAAACCAAGATCGAACGCGAGCAGATCCTGGTGGCCAAGCTACCGGAGCTGTCAGTCAATATTCTCGAACTGGCAACTGAACATGGCCGGCTGACCGTCAGTCAGATCGTAGAATTGACCGATGCCAACCGCAACACCGTGAAAAAGCACCTGCAAGCCCTGGTCGCCAACCAGCACCTTGCGCAGCACGGCAAGGGCAAAGGAACCTGGTATGGCCGCATTTAGCAAACGTGCAAGGACAAAGCATTTAAGGAGCCGTAGAAGTTGAACGCGGTAGAGATAGAAGAAACCAGCCTGGCAGCGCCTCGGTGGTAAGCTAAAAGATGCTAAGCGCGTGCCGTTTCAATTTAGAGATATCCGCGCAAAACACGCGTCCGACTTTGACGCTGCAGGTGGTGATGCCACCGAAAATCTACAGCACTCGGATGAACAAACAACCAAGAGACATTACCTTAGAAAGCCACAAAAAGTGATCCCTTTGCGCTAATCTGGGGGGGGAACCGTGGGGGGAATTACAAAAGAAAAAGGGCTAGCGTAACGCTAACCCCTTGATTTTATTGGTGGGCCGTGAAGGATTCGAACCTTCGACCAATGGATTAAGAGTCCACTGCTCTACCAACTGAGCTAACAGCCCATAAATGGGGTGGATGATGGGGCTCGAACCCACGACCACTGGAATCACAATCCAGGGCTCTACCAACTGAGCTACACCCACCATAAAATGGTGATACTACATCTTCCTCGGCCCTGCTATTGACGACTTAGCCTCGTAAGGTCTTAAGTGTCACTACGGGCCTAAAGTTGGCACGCCCGGCAGGATTCGAACCTGCTACCCTCGGCTTAGAAGGCCGATGCTCTATCCAAATGAGCTACGGGCGCATGGTCGATCAAAGAACTGGTCGGGGTAGAGAGATTCGAACTCCCGACATCCTGCTCCCAAAGCAGGCGCGCTACCAGACTGCGCTATACCCCGTTGTACAGCTACATAGTAGCTTTACGAAGAGCGGAATAATACGCAGACAAAGTCCCGGCGTCAACGATGAATTGATATTTTTGGCCCTAATATTTGGTGGACAAAAATACCCATTTAAGTATCATTCGCCACTCGTTTGAAAAGTATCTCAATGCGGTAGGAAATAAAGTATGAGCACACAGATTATTGACGGCAAGGCGATTGCAGCCGAAATCAGACAAACCATCAAGGCCACGGTAGCGGATATGCTCGCGCTGGGCCGACGCCCGCCTGGGCTGGCGGTAGTGTTGGTGGGTGAGGATCCTGCTTCCCAAATCTATGTGCGGAACAAGGAGCGTTCTTGTGAGGAGGTTGGCTTCCTCTCTGAGCTGCATCGGCTGCCTGCTGATACCAGTGAAAAGGCGCTGCTGAAGCTGATTGATGAGCTGAACGAACGGGATGAGATAGACGGAATCCTGGTGCAACTTCCCCTGCCTGAGCAGGTCAACGAGGAGGCGGTAATTGAGCGCATCCTGCCAACCAAGGACGTGGACGGCTTTCACCCCTACAATGTGGGTCGCCTGACCCTACGCATGCCTATTATGCGGCCCTGCACCCCCAAAGGGATAATGACCATGCTGGAGCGCACCGGCGAGAAGATAGAAGGTATGGATGCGGTAATAATCGGACAATCCAACATCGTGGGCCGCCCCATGGCCATGGAACTGCTGGCGGCACGCTGCACCATAACCGTGTGCCACAGCCGTACCAAAGAGCTACAGAAGAAGATCAGCGAGGCTGATATCCTGGTGGCTGCCGTAGGCCGTCCCGAGTTCGTCCAGGGAGAATGGATCAAACCCGGTGCCATCGTGATCGATGTGGGTATCAACCGGAGGGATGACGGAAGCCTGTGTGGCGATGTGCATTTTGCATCGGCCAAAGAGCGGGCTGGATGGATCACCCCGGTACCTGGTGGCGTCGGACCCATGACCATTGCCACCCTACTGGAAAACACCCTGCAAGCCCGAGAGCTGCACAGCACTCACCGTCTATAAGACGCGGGCAGAACCATGTTTACCGGCATAGTCCAGGGCACGGCAGAAGTCATCGACATAGTCGAGAAAGAGAACTTCCGCACCCACAGCATCAGACTTCCTCGGCAAGAGCTAAAGGGGTTAAAGCCGGGCGCATCCGTGGCCCACAACGGTTGTTGCCTGACCGTGGTGGAGATCGAAGGCGATCTGGTCAGGTTTGACCTGATGCACGAAACCCTGCGCGTCACCAATCTGGGAGAGCTGAGGGTAGGCGACCGGGTAAACTATGAGCGGGCCGCCCGCTTTGGAGATGAGATCGGAGGACATCAGATGTCCGGCCACATCATCGCCATGGCTGAGGTCACGCGAGTACTGGAGAGCGAAAACAACCGCCAGGTCTGGTTTAGGATGCCGCAGGATCTGATGCGTTACGTGTTCACCAAGGGCTATATCGGCATCGATGGCATCAGCCTCACCATCGGCGAGGTAGAGGGCGACGAGTTCAATGTCAATCTGATCCCGGAAACCCTGGAGCGTACCAATATGGACGACCGCAAGCCGGGCGACCATATAAATATAGAGATAGATCCCCAAACCCAGGCCATTGTAGATACGGTAGAAAGGGTCCTGCAAGAGCGGAATCTTAGCAACTAGACTGCTACATTAGATTCAGACAACACCCGATTCCAACCTGACAATATCTATGTTTTTTGTCCAAAGGCCATAGAAAAACTCCCCCGTTGACCCTAGACTTAAAGTCAGCTAATACAAATGGAGGAGAGACAAATGGCAATCTATAAACACATACTTGCAGCCATAGATCTTGCTCCGAATGAGCCCAGAGTACTTGAACAGGCCATAGAACTTAGCAAGCAGAATGACGCCGTACTGTCGCTGGTCCATGTGGTCGAGCATGTAGCTTCTATCTACATCAGCGAATCCAGCTTCCCTGAGATCCCGGATATTGAACAACGCCTCACCCAAGCTGCTGAGAAAAATCTGGAAAAAACCAAGCTGGACTACCAGATACCAGATACCGAGCCCTACGTTCGTGTCGGCACCGCCAAACACGAGATAGTGGACCTGGCCAAGGAGATCAATGCCGATCTGATTGTGATCGGCAGCCACGGCCGCCACGGTCTGCAACTGCTCCTCGGCTCGACCGCCAACGGCATATTGCATCTTGCGGCCTGTGACGTGCTTGCGGTGCGGATGGGCTAGTTCCTAACCTACCCAGACGCGCGCATTGCGAAACAGCCGCAGCCAGGGGGCGTCCTCGCCCCAGCCGTCTGGGTGCCAGGAGTTCTGCACACTACGGATCACCCGTTCCGGATGGGGCATCATGATGGTCACCCGCCCATCTTCGCTACTAAGCCCGGCGATTCCCAAAGGTGAGCCATTGGGATTGGCTGGATAGCGTTCTGCGATCTCTCCACTGTTCTCCACATATTGCAGCGATACCAAACCGGAGGCGCTTTCCCGATGGGCCTGATTGGCGAACTCCGCCCTGCCCTCACCATGGGCAACCACAATCGGCAGACGTGATCCCTGCATGCCCTGGAGCAGGATAGAAGGGGTCTCCTGCACCTCGACTGTAACGAATCTGGCCTCGAACTGTTCCGAGCGATTGCGTACAAAGTGCGGCCAATGTCCGGTCCCGGAGATCAGCTCATGCAGATTGGACAGCATCTGACAGCCGTTACACACCCCCAAAGAAAAGGTATCTTCGCGCTCAAAAAAGGCCTGGAACTGGTCTCTGGCCCTGGGGTTGAACAGGATGGACTTGGCCCAGCCCTCGCCCGCCCCCAGCACATCACCATAGGAGAAACCGCCACAGGCCACCAGGCCACGGAACTGATTCAGGGTAACCCGTCCTGCGAGGATATCCGACATGTGTACATCTATACTGTCGAACCCGGCCCGGTGAAACGAGTTGGCCATCTCGATCTGACCGTTCACCCCTTGCTCGCGCAGGATAGCCACCGGCGGTCTCACCCCGGTTACGATCATCGGAGCGGCCACATCTTCATTCTGATCAAAGCTCAGCGCTACCTGGATACCTGGATCTGCGGCATCGGCGATGCGATCAAACTCTTCGGCGGCGCACTCGGGATTATCGCGCAGCGCCTGCATCTCACGGGTGGTCTCGGACCAGGCCTGCTGCAACTCGACGCGGCTGGCACTGAACAGCTCCTGCCCGGCGCGGTTGATATTGATGCTGTCATTCGCAGTTACACGGCCGATGTTATGACTGTATTTTCCCAGGCCGGCAGCATGCAGTGTTTCAAGGACCGCCTGGGTATCGGCGCTGCGCACCTGGATAACCGCGCCCAGCTCCTCGTTGAACAGGGCCGCCAGATCATCCTCACCCAGCTCAGCGATATCCAGGGCAAGACCGCATCTTCCGGCAAATCCCATCTCGCAGACGGTAGCAAACAGACCGCCATCGGAACGGTCATGGTAGGCCAACAACAGGCCATCCCGGCTCAGCCCCTGGATGGACGCGAAGAAATGCTTCAGTACCCCCGGGTCTTTCAGGTCCGGGCCATGATGTCCCACCTGCTTGTAGACCTGCGCCAGGGCCGAGGCGCCAAGACGATTGGCGCCCTTACCCAGATCGATCAGGATCAGATCCGTTGCCCCCAGATCGGTGCGTAACTGCGGGGTAAGGGTACGGCGCACATCACTTACCGGCGCGAAAGCGGTGATGATCAGGGAGAGGGGTGCCGCCATCTCGCGCTTCACATCCCCGTCCTGCCACACCGTCTTCATGGACATGGAGTCCTTGCCCACCGGCACGGATATGCCCAGGGCCGGACAGAGTTCCATACCGACTGCTTTAACCGTCTCGTACAGCTTGGCATCCTCACCCGGATGTCCGGCGGCGGCCATCCAGTTGGCCGATAGTTGGATATCGCTGATGCTATCTATCGCGCCGGCTGCCATATTGGTGATGGCCTCGCCAATGGCCATACGCCCGGAGGCCGGGGCGTCGATCAGGGCCAGTGGGGTGCGTTCGCCCAGGGCCATGGCCTCGCCGGTGTAGCCCACATAGTCGGACACGGTGACCGCCAGATCCGCCACCGGCACCTGCCATGGACCCACCATCTGATCTCTGGCCACCTGACCGGTGATAGAGCGATCGCCGATGGTGATCAGGAAGGTCTTGTTAGCCACAGCAGGCAGACGCAGGACGCGCATGGCCGCTTCGGTCAGATCAATATCATTTAGTGCCAGTTCCGGCTTGTGGAACGATAGGTGTTTCACATCCCGCAGCATGCCCGGTGGTTTGCCAAACAGCAACGGCATCGGTATATCGATGGGATTGTTACCAAAATGGGCATCGCCCAGCAGCAGATGCTCTTCATCTGTGGCCTCACCCACCACCGCATAGGGACAACGTTCGCGTTCACACAAGGCCTTGAACTCTTCCAGACGATCTGCCGCCACCGCCATTACGTAGCGTTCCTGCGACTCGTTACACCAGATCTCCATCGGGGTCATACCCGGCTCATCATTCGGCACCTGGCGCAGCTCAAACTTGCCACCGCGGGCCGAGTCGTGCACCAGCTCCGGCAGGGCATTAGACAGGCCGCCAGCACCTACATCATGAATAAACAGGATCGGGTTATCACTGCCACGTTCCCAGCAACGATCTATCACCTCCTGACAACGCCGTTCCATCTCCGGGTTGGAGCGCTGTACCGAGGCAAAATCCAGATCCTCAGCCGAGGTGCCACTGGCCATAGAGGAGGCAGCACCGCCTCCCAGACCGATCAACATGGCCGGACCACCCAGCACCACCAGCGGGGTACCGGCCGGGAAATCGTTTTTCTGCACGTGTTCGTCACGAATATTACCCAGACCGCCAGCCAGCATGATGGGCTTGTGGTAACCACGCAGCTCTGTGCCATGGGCGGCAGGCACATCCTGTTCGTAGGTTCGAAAGTAGCCGCACAGGTTGGGCCGCCCGAATTCGTTATTGAAGGAGGCTCCGCCGACCGGCCCCTCCAGCATGATATCCAGGGCCGATACGATGCGATCCGGCTTGCCATGATCAGTCTCCCACGGCTGTTCCAGCCCGGGGATACGCAGATTGGATACCGAGAACCCGGTCAGACCGGCCTTGGGTTTGGAGCCACATCCGGTGGCACCTTCATCCCGGATCTCGCCGCCGGAACCGGTAGCCGCGCCAGGGTCGGGAGAGATGGCGGTGGGATGGTTATGGGTCTCCACCTTCATCAGGATATGGATTGGCTCCTGACTATAGCCGTAGGCCTTGCTCTCGGGATCGGGATAGAAGCGTTCACCCACACTACCGGTCATAACCGCGGCATTATCCTTGTAGGCAGACAATACGTTATCGGGCGACTTCTCGGTGGTATTGCGGATCATCTTGAACAGCGACCGCTCCTGGACCTCACCGTCGATCACCCAGTCAGCGTTAAAGATCTTGTGGCGACAGTGTTCGGAGTTGGCCTGGGCGAACATCATCAGCTCGATATCGACCGGGTTACGTCCCAGCCCCTGGAAGCTCTCTACCAGATAGTCGATCTCATCGGGGGATAGTGCCAGTCCCAGATCTGTGTTGGCCTTCTCTAGCGCCGACCTGCCGCAACCGATCACATCCACGCTGGTGGCGGCTTGAGGTTGGGCGTGTCTAAACAGGCAGGCCGCATCATCCAGTTCAAAAAAGACCGACTCGGTCATGCGGTCGTGCAGCTCGGCCATAGTGAGCACCAGCTCATCCTCACTCAGGCCGGCCTCTGATCCTGGATCCAGCGCAAGGTAGTAGACGATACCACGTTCCAGTCGTTCAATCTTTCCCAGACCACAGTTATGGGCAATATCCGTGGCCTTGGTGGACCAGGGGGATATGGTACCGGGACGCGGCACCACCAGAATCAAGCTACCCTGGGGCTCATGTTCCGTCAGGTGCGGGCCGTAGCGCAGCACCTTGTCCAGAACGAGCCGTTCTTCAGTGTCGAGGGATTGCTCCAGTTCGGCAAAATGGACAAACTCCGCGTAGAGATTTACCGGGTGGCCCAGGGCCGAAACCAGACGCTGTTCAAGCTTTTGCAGTCGGAATTTTGAGAGGGCCGGGGCGCCACGAAGAATGAGCATTTGCAACCTTATCTGTCAGAAATACAAAGGAGTGATGATACTCCAAGCCAATAGATATTTCCGCAGAAAAAGGCCTATGCAACCTCTGATTAACTCTCTGATGTGCAGAAGATGGCTAACAGATCTCAAACAATTTGGTCACTTCGTCTTGGCTGGCGATACACAGGCGGTCATCAATGGTTTCCGATACGGACAACAGCGCCTCACGCACCAACCCGCGGGAGTTGTTTTTCTCACTTAGATGGGCGGCGATAAGGTGCTGCAAACGCCCCAGGTCAAACTGTTTGATAAATCCGGCTGCCTGTTTATTGCTCATGTGTCCCAATCTGCTAGCCACGCGCCGTTGCAGGGCAGGCGGGTAGGGTCCACTTGCGAGCATATCTTCATCGTGGTTGCACTCGAGAAACAGGGCATCACAGCTCTGTAGCATCTCGGTGATGTGGGGGGTATAGAAGCCGATATCGGTGAGCATGCCAAGCCTGCGGCCAGCGGCAGAGAAAACAAACTGAGCAGGCTCCCTGGCGTCGTGGGGAACCGGAAATGGCTCCACCTGCAAGGCCCCGATACGAAATCCACCATCGTGGGAACTGAACAGACTGATCTCCGGAAGATCGCCACAACGGTTCTGACGATGGGTGCCGACGGTCATCCAGACCGGCAGTTTATAACGCCGTGCAAAGGCACCCACGCCCTTGATGTGATCCTGATGTTCGTGGGTAACCACTATGGCCGCAATGCTGTCCGGCTCAACCTCAAGCTGCCTGAGACGAAACTCGACTTCACGCGCGGCAAATCCGTTGTCCAGCAAGATCCTGGTATCGCCCGCCTCAATCAGCGCGGCATTGCCGCGACTGCCGCTGCCGAGAGAAGCAAACTTCATCTTCAGGACTAACCCTCAATCAGCGTATCTGTTCGTGCAGCAGAGTCAGAATACGGACCGCAGTGGGGGAGTTATCCCTGGCACCTGCCTCATTCATAACCACTATCTGGGTGGTATCGCCATCCGAATTCAGCTTGACCTGATAGCGATTCTCTTTGTCGATGTTCTTATCATCCTTCCAGAAGACCAGTTTTGACAACAGTCCAGGATCCTCATTCTCTCTCATCGGATCGTTATAGCGCACATAATAGACACCTTCGGAACGGCTGCGGTCCTCAACTGCAAAGCCCACCCGATCCAGGGCCACACCGGTCAATCTCCAGGCCCGATTGAACTCCTCCTTGACCGAGAGAGAGACCTGACCACTACCTCGGTTCAGCAGGGAACGTGCGCTCGCCGCCGGACCTTTTCTGGCGAGGGATTTGCTGGCCCTCTGGTCGGCCACACCCAGATGCACCATCAAACGACGCAGCATCTCGGCCTCAAGGCCATGATCGGTTTCACGCGGGATCCACACCGCCCGCTCACTTCCACCTGCAGATGAAGATACCAGCTCCTCCTGCATGCCTCTATGGGTCAGGAACAGCTCAATCGCGCCCTCCTCACTTCCACGTTCTATGCGTACCCGATACTGATCTCTGGTAGCGGCGGCGTAGGCAGAATCAAAGATCTTACGCACGGCATCGGTTATGAAGTCTGATTTGATATCGGCCCTGTTCTCTATCCAGCTGGTCACCATAACCCCCACGGACGGGTCCTGTTCCTCCATCAGGATTCCGTTCTCCTGCCAGAAGTCTATGACCCTGTTCCATACATCATCCGGGCTGGCCTTGATCACCAACCAGCGCTGATCACCGTTTCGCTGAACCTTGATATCCTCTAGCTCTGGAATCACGCTACCCGATATACCGGAGTTCGCGGTCATACTTCCCCGATTAGCGAAATCAGAATATGTTGCAGAACCCAAGCCCATGGAGCCCGGGATAACCAAGTCATCACTGATTGAGCTGCTGGATAGATCCGGAGGCACTTCCAGGTTTCTCTCGGCCGCTTTCGATTTCTTGTATTCAACCTTGCGATCGGGAAGCATCTCCCCTATCTGCGGCACACCACTACAGGCCACCAGGAGAGAGAGCGTTAGGGAGAACAATACCAATTTGGAAAATTTCAGTGCCATTTTAGTTTAAGCCTGTTTATTTGATTATTTCAGACCTGACGTCTATTTGCGCCAGTGCCGATGCAGTATACCCGGTCACAGTCCAGCTCGGGGGAACAAACGCCAGACCCCCTATATGAGTCCGGCTTGTTGCATAGAGTTCCGCAACTCGTCCCGATATTTCTCAGACAACCAAGTGAGCGGCAGCCTGATTCCAGCTGGTATACGCCCCATCTCGGCCAGGGCCCACTTTACCGGTATCGGATTGGCCTCCAGAAACAGGTCCCGGTGCAGACCAACCAGCCCTTGGTCAATCTTGAGCGCCGCTTCCCCGTCGCCGGCAAGCGCGGCCTTACACATCTCGCTCATGGCCCGGGGGGCAATATTTGTCGTAACCGATATCACCCCTTGCCCACCTGCCAGCATAAATTCACGACCGGTAGCATCATCTCCGCTATACAATTCAAAGCCATCTCCGCAACTACCCCGGAGCTGCGCAACCCGGTTAACATCCCCGGTTGCCTCTTTAATGCCGATGATATTCTCGATCTGCGCCAATCGGGCAACCGTCGCTGGAACCATATCACAGGCGGTCCGACCCGGTACGTTATACAGGATCTGGGGGATAGCAACCGCCTCAGCCACCGCCTTGTGGTGCAGGTAGAGTCCCTCCTGGGTCGGCTTGTTGTAATACGGGGTTACCAGCAGGCAGGCATCGGCCCCGGCCTGTTTAGCGCAACTGGTCAGGCTGATGGCTTCGGTAGTGGAATTTGCCCCGGTACCGGCGATAACCGGGATACGCCCGCCGGAAAACTCGACCACCTGGCGAATCACATCACAGTGCTCTGTTTCATCCAGGGTGGCGGACTCTCCGGTAGTACCCACGGCCACAATGGCGCTGGTGCCCTGCTCAACGTGCCAGTCAACCAGCCTACGCATCGCCTGCCGGTCAACACCACCGCCTTCTGTCATTGGGGTCACCAGGGCGACCATACTGCCTTGAAACATCTAAGTAACTCCAAATATCAACGCTAACCTCACATTCTAAACCCCCGTTCCAGGCAATGACAAGTAAAGCCTGTTTAGAACAAATTTCATAATCTATGTTGGACCGTGAGGGGTACTGATAGGTACACTCTGGCCTATAATTGTTTCGGGAGTAACATAACTAACATGTCGTCCAAACTTAACTATCTAGTAATCTCCGCCCTGGGCAAAGACCGACCGGGTATTGTTGACAAGCTGTCATGCACCATCCTGGATGAGGGATGCAACATCGCGGACAGCCGTATGACAGTACTGGGAGGAGAGTTCGCCATCATGCTCATGGTGGAAGGCAATTGGAACACCCTGACCAAACTTGAAGACACAGTTCCTGATCTTGAGAAAAAACTGGGGCTGACAATCATTGCCAAGCGCACCGGAGAGAAAAAGGCCGGCGGCAAGATGTTACCCTACGGGGTGGAGGTGGTGGCCCTGGATCATCCAGGAATTGTGCATCACCTAGCCAGCTTCTTCTCCAAGCGCGACATCAATATAGAAGATATGTCCACCAGCAGTTACGCCGCAGCGCATACCGGCACCCCTATGTTCTCTGTGCAAATGACTGTAGGCATACCATCTGATGTACATATAGCGACCCTGCGGGATGAGTTTATGGAATTTTGTGACGGCCTAAACCTGGACGCAGTGCTTGAGCCGATCAAAAACTAGGCCTTTAAGCTGCACTTGCATAAGAATGGATACACCAGCCCCGGATTACCACAGGTCCATGTCAATGGCGTGAGCAACAAGTAGAGACAGCACTATGCCTGAAGAACCTTCCTTGCAAAAAACCCTGTTTATCCTTGACACCAACGTGCTGATGCATGACCCAACCTCCATCTTCAGGTTCCAGGAGCACGATATATTCCTCCCCATGATGGTGCTGGAGGAGCTGGACAAGGCCAAGAAAGGTATGTCCGAGGTGGCCGCCAACGTGCGTCAGGTAAGCCGTTTTCTGGACGAACTGATGCGTGGCGCCAGTAAGTCTGATATCGATGCTGGCCTGCAAATGCCAGCCCCGGCTAATGGCAAGAGCAACAATCTAAAGGAACCTGGCAGACTGTTTTTTCAGACCAGGGATCTAGACAACCCCAAGCTCTCCAGCCTGCCCGGAAACACCCCAGACAATAACATCCTGGGAACCGCCCTGGCCCTGCAGGAAGAGCTCCCTGAGACACGCATAGTTGTTATCTCCAAGGATATAAACCTGCGCATCAAGGCTGCGGTGCTGGGTATTCATGCAGAAGATTATTCCAACGACAAGGTACTGGATGACGTCAGCCTGCTGTACAGCGGAGAGGCAGTACTACCAGCTGATTTTTGGGACAGCCACAGCAAAGACGTTGAATCCTGGCAGGAGGAGGGGCGGACATTTTACCGGGTTACCGGTCCTGATATCGAAGACTGGCATCCAAATCAGTGTCTCTTTCTCGAAGACGATACCGGCTTTGACGCCATGGTCAGAAGGACAGAAGATGATTCCGCGACTATTGAGCTGGTAACCGACTACAGCAACAAGAACCACTCGGTCTGGGGGATAACCGCCAGAAATCGGGAACAAAATTATGCCCTGAACATGCTGATGGATCCCGAGCTGGATTTTGTATCGCTGCTGGGAACCGCTGGCACCGGCAAGACCCTGCTGACCCTGGCGGCCGGCCTGACCCAGACCCTGGATCAGAATCTCTACCGCGAGATCATCATGACCAGGGTCACGGTGCCGGTGGGCGAGGACATCGGATTCCTCCCCGGAACGGAAGAGGAGAAGATGACGCCATGGATGGGGGCATTGATGGACAACCTGGAGGTATTGACCCAGATCGAAGGCGGCGAATGGGGTCGAGCCGCCACCGAAGATCTACTGCACAGCCGCATCCGCATCCACTCGCTGAACTTCATGCGCGGCCGAACCTTTCTGAATAAATTCATCATCCTGGACGAGGCCCAGAACCTTACCCCGAAACAGATGAAAACACTGATTACCCGTGCCGGGCCTGGAACCAAGATTGTCTGCCTGGGGAATGTGGCCCAGATCGATACCCCGTATCTAACCGAGACCACTTCCGGACTCACCTATGCGGTGGATCGATTCAAGGGGTGGCATCACAGTGGGCACATAACCCTGCTGCGCGGGGAGCGTTCCAGGTTGGCGGATTACGCTTCGGACCGGCTTTAAATCAGGATCCAGGTATCAGGGCCGAGGGCCAAGAAAAACCGGCTTGGCATAATAAACCAGTGTTTCTGGACAGACACTAACTAGTGACCGCCCGGAAACGAAAAATTAACCGCAAAGAACGCCAAGAGCGCGAAGTTAATGTATCGATTAACATTGCATTTTCTTTGTGATCTTTGCGACCTTTGCGGTTTGAACCAGCGTTTATGAACAGATACTAACTAGCTGGCCTGTTCCTCAGTCTGCGGCTTACGCACGCGGATCGACAGTTCACGTAGCTGCTCCATGCTTACATCCGAAGGAGCAGAAGTTAGCAGGCAGGCAGCGGTCTGGGTCTTGGGGAAGGCCATTACGTCACGGATGGAACTGGCACCTGCCAGCAACATGATCAGACGATCCAGACCGAAGGCAATACCGCCGTGGGGCGGACAGCCAAAGCGCAGGGCATCCAGCAGAAACCCGAACTTCTCCTGGGCCTCTTCCTCGCCTATTCCGAGCAGCCTAAACACCTGCTCCTGCACCTCCTGACGATGGATACGGATGGAACCGCCACCCAACTCAGTCCCATTTAAGACCATATCGTAGGCGCGTGAATTACAAGCACCGGGATCACTCTCCAGAAGTTCCAGATGTTCTTCTTTACATGCGGTGAACGGATGGTGCAGTGAGTTCCAACGATCTGACTTATCATCTTTCTCGAACATGGGGAAATCAACCACCCAGAGCGGACGCCAGCCATCTTCCATCAGGCCGCGCTCTTCACCCAGCTTCACCCGCAGGGCACCCAGCGCCTCGTTTACGATCTTGGCCTTATCCGCGCCAAAGAAGATCAGATCACCATCCTTGGCACCGGTACGGGAGAGAATCTCTTGAACCGCTGCATCCGGCAGGAATTTCAGGATCGGTGATTGCAGGCCCTCAGGGCCCTTGGCAATCTCGTTCACCTTTATATAGGCCAGACCCTTGGCTCCGTAGATGCCGACAAATTTGGTATATGCGTCGATATCCTTGCGACTGAGGTCGCAACCGTTGGGCAGGCACAGGGCGGCAACCCGTCCATCCTGGTCCTTGGCAGGACCGGAGAATACCTTGAAATCAACCTCCTGCATCAGGTCGCCCACATCAATCAGCTCCAGCGGGCAGCGCAGATCCGGGCGATCAGATCCAAAGCGATGTACCGCTTCGGCGTAGGTCATGCGGGGAAACGGATTGGGTAACTCTTTACCCAGGACCGCCATCACCACCTGACGGACCATCTCCTCCATCATGGTCATGATGCTATCTTCATCCATGAAGGAGACCTCGATATCCAACTGAGTAAACTCAGGCTGACGATCCGCACGCAGATCCTCATCACGGAAACAGCGTACCACCTGGTAGTAGCGATCCATCCCAGACATCATCAACAACTGTTTGAATAGCTGTGGCGACTGGGGCAAGGCAAAAAACTGTCCAGGATGGGTGCGTGACGGCACCAGATAGTCCCGGGCACCTTCCGGTGTAGCCTTGGTCAACATTGGTGTTTCTATATCCAGAAAACCATGATTATCCAGATAGTTGCGCAGGATACGGGTAACCTTAGAGCGCATCTGGATGCGTTCTAGCATCTCGGGACGGCGCAGATCGATATAGCGGTAACGCAGGCGCAGCTCTTCTGAAACCTTTTCATGCTCATCCAGCTGAAATGGCGGAGTATCTGCTCTGTTCAATACTTCCAGTTCCAGGCCCAGCACCTCAACCTCACCCGTTGGCATATCGGAGTTCACCGTCCCTTCCGGACGCGCTCGGACCCTGCCCTTGATCCGCAAAACAAACTCGTTTCGCACCTGCTCGGCCTGAGTAAATACCTCTGCCAGATCAGGGTCAAATACCACCTGGGCCAGACCTTCGCGGTCCCGCAGGTCGATGAAGATAACACCGCCATGATCACGTCGGCGATGTACCCAGCCGCAGAGGGTGACGTCCTGGTCAATTAGGGAGGCGTTTAGATTTCCACAATATTGGGTGCGCATGAAACTGTTACCATTTTCTTAGGTGATGGGCCAAAGGCGGGAATGTTAAGGTTTGGGCTCTTCTGGTGCAAGCTTTGATGATGCATGAGTAATATCTGGAACCACTGCTCCCATGGACATCAACATCTTCAGACCGTCATCGACACTCATATCCAACTCCTGAACATCCTCTTTCGGAACCATCACAAAATAACCGCCTGTCGGATTGGGAGTGGTTGGGATATATACGTTAATTACCTCGTGACCGGTCTTTTTCTGGGCTTCGCCCTGATCTCTGCCAGTGAGAAAACCGAGTGTCCAGAGACCACGCCGGGGAAACTCTACCAATAATACCTTGCGAAATGACTGCCCATCGCTGGAAAACATGGTCTCTGCCAACTGCTTCGCCCCGGAATAGACCGAACGCACCAACGGCACATGCGACAGAAAACGCTCCCAAAGCTTGACCAGTTTGCGCCCGAACAGGTTGGCCACGAACAGGCCGGTAAGGATAACCACAATAAACGAAAGCAGTACGCCTAACCCTGGAATAGCGAATCCCAGCAATGTTTCCGGGCGATATGCCTCCGGTATCAGCATCACTGTGCCGTCCAACCATCTGATTAGCAACCGCACCACCAGGATGGTGATCCCAAGAGGTACCCAGATGAGTAATCCGGCTATCAGATAACGTCTGAATATTGACATCTATGCTGGCCTTATCGGTAGTTACTTATTTGCTGGGCACTTACCGGTCCCACATGCAGGGGATGGGTTCGACTCTTGTTTTCCGCTGTCATGCAGGTTTTTTTGCTTGCCTTTCTTAAAATCCGTCTCGTACCAACCGGATCCTTTGAGACGAAACCCAACTGCGGAGATCAGCTTTTTTAATTCCGGCTTACCACAATTCGGGCATATCTCCAGGGGAGCATCACTCAGTTTTTGCAACTTTTCCAGACTCTCACCGCAAGACTTACAACGATATTCATAAATCGGCATCTATAAACTCTCTATGTTCAACAATTACTCAACCAGTTACTGCATATATGTAGGCAGAAGGCAGCACTTCAACCCATACTAACCCAGCCATTTGTAGCTGAAATATATGCTGTACGATGGTTGGTCCAGGATGGAAGGCTTGCCAATAACCAGCAATACGGGCCGTAACTCAGACCCAAAACCACGGGGATTCTACCACAATCGCGATTCAGAGCCCGAATCCTTTTGAGTCGTCAATTTCATCTTCCCGCTCTCTTATATCGTCCACCAGCCTGACTAGTGCCGAATGTTCTTCTGTGGGAAGACCAAATCTTAGATATTTCTCCAGGTGTAAGAATACTTGTTCGAGGTCGCTGTTTCGTTTCGACAGATAGAGCAGACTCTTGGCCAGAAAAAGAGAATCTTCATCCTCTTCCCTCATCCTCTCCGCTTCATCCAGCGCGGTCTTAAGTTCATTTGCATCCGGCTTCATAGCATCACCTCACTGATTTTGCTCACGGCGCTTGCGCAGAAACTCGCCCTGACGTTTGATTACATGGCGAATTAGCAGATCACGATCATTCTCTCGCATGTGGGTAAAATTGACTCGGGTAAAAAAGCTAAATCCCTCTCCGACATCATCAACCCGGTCACAGCCAACCACCTCACAAAAGGTGATTATCCCGGTAAAGGATGGCATAAGCAGTAGTCGCAATTCCAGCATGATTCCGGTATCTAACGGCTTGGAGGTGTAAAAGGCCATACCTGAAGCGCTGAGATTTACCGGCTGCGCCGACTGATCTGTCAGATAGTTATCAGTAGAGATTAAGGCGCGCCCAAGGATATCTATCTTTTTATTGATGGCCTTTAGGTATGCGGCGATGTCCGGTTCGTCTCCCTCGATCCGGTGCATAATTACAGCCATGTTCTGATTTATCGATGCGATGTTGCCCATCACGGTAAAGTTTCCCTCTAGCTCCATGTCCATCTGGCCAATCCGGCCTTCCAGTTCTTGTTCAGAAATCTGCTGATAGCTCATGCTGACAGAGTCATCAATACGGAAGAAATTTCTTCTCTCCGCGCTATCTTCAGCTGTCGTTGTATTGCCAGTCATTGCCGCCCCTCCAGCATTCCACCTGAATTATTTAACATCCATCACCTCTCTTTTGCCTGGATCCTCTCCCCGCACCAGGATCAGCTCCACCCGTCGATTCTTGGCACGATTTTCCGCAGAGTCGTTTGCAACCAGTGGATTAGAGTCGGCATGTCCCTCTACCAAAACACGGTCTTCTGACACCCCAGGATTCAGCAGAAGTGCATGTACGACTGTCACCGCACGCGCCGAGGACAGTTCCCAATTGGAACGGAACCTGGAAGTGTATATGGGGACATTATCTGTATGGCCCGCAACAATAACCCGCCCTGGAGATCTGACCACCGCATCACTTATCCGGTCGATTACGTCGAGGAATCCTGGATTAAAATCTGCACTTCCTGATGGGAATGAGCCCTTCTCCTGAATCCGAATAATGATCTTGGACTCTGCCGTCTCAACGGTTACCAGACCTTGCGAGATCTCATCTTTCAATGCCTCTTTCAATTCCTTGGCCTGTTGTTCTATCTCTTCCTTAGTCTTCTTGGCGTGATCATCCATTGCCTCCTGCTCCAATCTTTCCTGTTCAGTCTTCTCCAGCTCTTTCAGTCTTTCCTGCTCGGATTCTTTCAACTCTTCTGTCTGACCCTGCTCTGTTTTTTCCAGCTCTTCTTTTAGCTCCTGCATAGCCTTTTCCAACTCTGCAAGTTTTTCAGGATCGGTTTGTTCCAGCTCTTCTCGCTGTTCCTGTATAACATTTTCCATCTGTTCAAGCTTCTCTCGCAGTTGCTCTATCTTTACCTTTAGCTCTTCGCTCTTCTTCTCTTCCGGGACGTCCAGTTTTTGCTTCTCCTCGTCCGTAGTCTGCTGTCGAATCTCGTTTACCAGAGAGGTTTCAGAGGTTGCTGGGCTAAACTCTTGCTTAATCACGCTGGTGCCCATTACCGTCTCCGGAGCAGGAATCTCGCGTTGCACACCAAAGGCATCCTTCATGGACTCAGCCATCTTCTTAAAACGAATGGCATCTATCTCGGAAAAAGAGAGCAACAACACAAAAAAGCACATCAATAGAGACATAAGGTCGGCAAAGGTCGCCAACCAGGGCGGAAGTCCAGCTTCGCATTTCGGACAATCTTTGGGCAAAACCTACTGCTCCTCTTCCTTGCCCCGTTGTGACGATGGCAAAAAACTGGATAACATCTGCTCCAGTACCCGTGGATTCATGCCCTCTTGTATCCCTGAGATGGTCTCCAGAATGAGATACTTATTCGCCTTCTCGAGTTGGCTGGAACGGGCCAGCTTATCTGCCAAGGGTGTGGCAAATGCGTTCGCAATCACAGCCCCGTAGAGGGTGGTCAACAGAGCCACGGCCATGGCGGGTCCGATACTGGCTGGGTCTGACATATTCGCCAGCATCTGCACCAGTCCTACAAGGGTGCCGATCATCCCCATGGCTGGGGCCATGATAGCCATGTTCCTGAACATTCTCTGACCAACCTCGTGACGTTCAATGGTCAGATCGATGTCCCTGTTCAACATCTTCTGCACCAGGGATGGATCGTGTCCGTCCACACATAGGCCGATGCCTTCTTTTAGAAAGTCATTGCTGATCTCCTGTCCCTCCAGGGCCAAAAGACCATTCTTGCGTGCCACGTCGGCCAGCTGGACCGCCTCTTCGATAAGTTGAGCCGCATCGTAGGTTTGGTAGAAAAATGCCTTCATTGCAATGCTGAAGGAGCCCAGAAAGTCCTTCAGGGAAACCTGCATCAGGGTCACCATGAAGGTGCCGCCGACAACAAGCAGGACAGATGGCACATTGACGAACAGCATCACATCGCCACCGGTCGCAATTGCGCCAATGATGATGCCAAAACCGCCCAATAACCCTATGAGTGTTGCAATATCCACTAAGAGCTTCCTCTTGAATCAAAAAAACTACATCGCACGAACGCAATTGCTGTATTTGATAGCGGTTCACGCGCTGAAAACTTTAGTTCTTATTTGCCGGGCTAGCAGCTCAAACTATGGCTGAAATCTCCTCCAGCAGACCGGTTTGTCCCGAAGCTTGCTCCACATATCTATCTGATATAACTAACCATTACCCGCTGTTTTTGCCGGATTAGCCAAGAAAGATCATATACAGGATAGGGGGACTGATCACGTCTGATCGAAATACCGCTCCAGGAAACGTTCAAACGAAATATTATCTGCATCTTCCATAAGATTCTGCTGCTCTGTGGATCGGCTGACCTCTTGTTCGAACATCTGTTTGCTCGCCTGATCCAAATGCCAATCATCAAAGAATTGTTTATATTGCAGTGACATACTCTGAGCAAAATGGAAAAAACCATCTCCATTTTTCCGCATTTCGGCCAGCATTAAGGCAGAGGGGGTACGTTCCGGATCCGCCACAATCTCAAGCTGCTGCTCTAATACAGATGAGTATGGACACTTCGGGTCATCCCCATCCAACTGCTCGCAGATAGCACGCATGTTCGAACAGATCTCATAGGCCCAATCAGATAATTTTATCTCTTCATCCTGACGCGATAACCTAAGCTGGTCGTCCCGTCCACGATGGGCAACCAACTCCATATTATGATCGATATCTATCTGTTCTTGGGTATCAATGTCAGGACTATCCTGAAGTAGACAGAAGATCATAAATGCCTCAAGAAACCACAACTGCTCCTGGCTAATCCCCAATGGGTGGAAGGCATTAACGTCACCAGAGCGCAGTTCTACATACCTTACCCCACGCTGTTGCAATGCTATGCTCGGCTTTTCCAGACTACCGGCTATCTGCTTGGGACGGACTGTGGAGTAATGCTCATTTTCGATCTGCAGGATATTGGTATTGAGCTGCTCATATCTGCCGTTTATCACAGTACCTATGCGTTCCCACTCGGGGCAACTGGTATTTATGGCAGAACTCAAGCTGGTTACGTATGAGTCAAGAGAGTCGTAGCAGACATTGATGCCGATGCCTTTCTCCCTACTATTGGTATAGCCAATGTCCCCCATACGCAGGGAGGTGGCAAAGGGTTCAAAATAGGTGTTCTCATTGAACTCGATCAGTCGCGTCTTCTTTTCACCGATAAAGGACTTACATACAGCAGGTGAAGCGCCAAACAGGTAGGGAATCAGCCAGCCATAGCGTTTTAAGTTGCGCACCAGCCCAAAATACTGTTTGTCGATAAAGTCACGAGGCTGGCTGGAATCCTGCTCCAACTCCTGATACATCTGCCAGAAGGCATCAGACGGAGAGTAGTTGAAATGAACACCGGAGATCACCTGCATTACCCGCCCGTATCTATGGCCGAGTCCGCGCCTATAGACGGTCTTCATTTGGCCGGCATTGGAGCTGCCATACTGTGCAATCGGAATATTGGCCCCACCCTCCAGCACACAGGGCATACTTGTGGCCCACAGGACCTCATCTTCCAGCTTTGAGTAGACGAAGGCATGGGCATCGCCCAAAAACGCCAAGGCATCACGACTATCTGAAAATGGGGGGGTAATGACCTCAGTCAGCGCTTCCGAATAGTCAGTAGTTATGTATCTATTGGTCAGGGCAGAACCTAGTGCCGATGGATGTTTAGTCCTGGAAATACTGCCGCCCGGAGACACCCTCAGGCTCTCCTTTTCCAGGCCTATGCTACCACCTGACAACAGCTTGGCATTTCCGGCATTTATAACTCTTGCCAAACGTTTATCTAGATTGGAATACAAAAATCACCCGATTATATTTACTGCACAGGGATGTGTTTCAGTGGTTACGCATTAAATTTGCCGAAAAAAGAAGGGGGGTTCAAAACTCATATTGAAGCAATAAACCTTTCATCGCAGCTGGTTAGCCATCACAGCACGCGGCACAGACTTGGTTATATAGTCGGTAAGTATACGCGCCGCCTCTTTTACCCCTATCTCTCTAATCACCTTAAGATCGGCCTCTACTGCTGACTTTCTCTTTACGTCGGCAATTTGATCATCTTCACCATCATCTGCTGGTTTTACTCCGATGGAGCTGAAAAAACGGTTCTTCCTATCCTTATTTGCCTGTTTGCGTTGTTCCCAACTCTGTTTGCGCTTCTCCTCGTTCAGGGAGACAACCTTTTCATCCCTTATTTTTTTGAGGACCTCGCTCTGTTTTACCAGATAATCAAATCCAACATCGGATTTTATCCTGTTCTTATGCTGGCTACGATAGATGTCAAATGGACCCAGATTACCTCTTGCGTGATCCAGCGCTTTTATGCTGGCCCATGGCAGCGCATTATCCAGTGATCTTTCACCTTCATCATTGGAGTCAGAGGCGGTGGGATAGATGATATCCGGCACCACCCCACGGAACTGGGTACTGGCTCCATCTATCCGGAAAAACTGTGCCATGGTCAGGCGTAGCCGACCAAGCTTCTTCCCTCCATTATGTACAAATCTTCCCAGATCAATCAGGGTCTGCACCGTACCCTTACCAAAGGTGGGCTCTCCTATAATGATGCCGCGACCATAATCCTGTATTGCCCCGGCGAAGATCTCTGATGCAGACGCGCTATACCGATCCACCAGCACTGCGAGGGGTCCAGCGTACACCTGCTCTGGATCAGTATCCCGCTCGACATCCACAGACCCAGTGGAATCCTTAACCTGAACAACTGGCCCGGATGGAATAAACAGACCGGTGAGCTCCGTGGCCTCTGTCAGAGAACCACCTCCATTCTGCCGCAGGTCGATTACGATGCCGTCAACCTTCTCTGCAGCCAGCTCTTTCAGTATTTTGCGCACATCCCTGGTAGTACTGCGAAAATCCTTATTGCCTTGCGAGGCACCATCGAAATCACGATAGAAGGCGGGTATATCCACCACTCCGATGCGCACTCCTGTCCTGCCGCCTGGATTTTCGATAATAGATTTCTTGGCTGCCTGATCTTCCAGCTTAATCTTGTTCCGCACCAGGACTATGGTCTTGCTAAGTCCGGTTGACACGCCCTCTTCCGGCACTATCTGCAACCGTACTACCGACCCTTTGGGGCCGCGAATAAGATCCACCACATCCTGCAGGCGCCATCCAACCACATCTACTACCTCACCCTCGTTCCCCTGCCCAACACCGGTGATGCGATCTCCTGGATGCACCAAGCCGCTTTGCCCGGCAGGACCGCCAGGGACAGTCTTAAGCACTACGGTGTACTCATCTTCCACGGTAAGGACCGCACCTATACCCTCAAGGGACAGGCGCATGCTGATATCAAAATTCTCAGCCAGACGCGGCAGCATATATGAGGTGTGTGGTTCAATGGTTTGGGTGTAGGCATTGATAAACAGCTGGTAGACATCGTTCGATGCGAGTTGTCTGGTACGATGCAGGGTGTTCCCATAGCGCTTGCGCAGGGTGGTTTTTATCTCCTTTATCTTCTTGCCAGTGAGCTTCAGGCCCAGGACGTCGTTCTTGACACGTTTGCGCCACATCTCGTCCAACTCTTGCTTATTCGCCGCCCAAGGGACGTCCTCACGATCAAACCGGTAGACCTCATCCAACTTGAAGTTGAAATCACTACCCAGCAGCTCCAGGGCATGGGATACACGCTCTTCCATCCGCATGCGGTAGGTAATAAAGATCTCAAAGGCCGGTTCCAACATGGCCCCACGCAGGGAATCATCCAGTCGGCTACGGTATTTCTTGGTAAAGCGGTCGACATCCTTCTGGGTAAAATATCTTCTGTTCGCATCCAATGATTCGAGATAGCGCTCTAGAATAGCTGCCGACATGCCATCATCCAGGACGCTTTTCTTATAGTGATACTTACCCACCACATTATTGATGATCAGGGTCGACTGACGCTGTTCCCTGGTTGGCTTCAGCTCCTTCAGGGGTACCTCTTTAAGTGTCAGTGTCGCAAACAGAGGGGTGGCCCAAACGATGAGCAACAGTTGTAGGAGTATTATTCCGATCTTCATCTGACTGATATTTACCCTATTGACGCAGCCGAGGCTGCTTTTGTGTACAAAACTTAGTGTTCGACCCCATTCCTGAACCGAAGGTTTCATCTTTAACCTTGGTTAAAGATACCATCATACCGCCAGCATTGGATGTAGACCCGTAACCAGCTCATGAAACTCATCATGATCCGGACCTAAATAGCCGTGACGAATAAAGAAATCTATAAGTACCAAGTTGCAGTTTAGCTTAAACTCATCGCTTTCGAATACTATCTTCATCACATCCCGCACCGGCAACAGCTCAAACCCAGCCACCTCGCCATCCACACATCTGGGCAGAAATGAACCCGGAAGCTCCAGATCATAACAGTATAAGGTATCCGGCTTCAGTCCCTTCCCACTCTCCATATTGTATGTGATAGCGCCCACAGGCCGCGCTTTTGCCGCCATTTCACTGCTGATCCCGGCCTCTTCCCAGCACTCCTTTGCCAGATTTTCTCCCAGTCCGATATCCGCCGGGAGCCCCCCTGCCACCAGATTATCCAATCTTCCGGGAAAGTGGATACGGTCATCCGAACGTCGACCCAACCACAATTTCAGCTCACCATTCTCCCTGGTGTAGCCGTTCATATGCTGGCCAAAGGCCCTGATCCCAAAATAGGGCGCGGCAGCCCGGTCCAGTCGTAACATCCCCTGATCTCTGGTTCTGGGTGTGGCTAGATACTGCTCTCCATGCAGGTGGCTGATGCCCCCGTATCCGACCAGCTCAGACAGCACCTCTGCCACGATGGAACTGCGTTCTGTGCTGGTTAATCCGGGTAGGAGAAGATCCACCGCATCCGATCTGACCTGGAAGACATCCGGCCAACGGGCGAGATGTGCGGCAAACTCAGGCCTCACCATCCCCACTCGCACCGCATCGATGCGAAAGGGGATAAAGTTGCAGCTGTTGTATCGGTTGCAGGCTATAACGTGGCGTAAAAAACTCATCCCAGTTCCGCCTTGGCCCTACGCCATAACAGTTCCATCGCCTCCAGATCCAGTTCATCCATGAGCTGACCTTCGGCTGCAAGCAGGCTCTCCATAACCCTGTATCTGTGCTCAAAGGTGGAATTTGCCCGACGCAGGGAGCTCTCTGCATCAACGCCTGCGTGCCGCGCCAGATTTACGCAGGAAAACAGCAGATCGCCAATCTCTGCCTCCAGACGCCCCCGATCTCCTCCGGCATCCAGTTCGGCCTTGACCTCCGCCAGCTCCTCCCTCACCTTGTCCATGGGGCCCTGAATATCCGGCCAGTCGAAACCAACCTCAGCGGCGCGCTTTTGCAGCTTGCCCGCACGTACCAGCGCTGGCAGGGCATGGGCTACCCCGTCCAACTGGCCCACCACCCCCTCAACATCATCCTTGCGGCTACGTTCCTGCGACTTATGCCTGTCCCAGGCCTTGGTCTGCTGATCAGCGCTATCTATCTTCTCGTCGGCAAACACATGGGGGTGGCGTCGAATCATCTTGGCGCATATGGAGTTAACCACGTCATCAAAATCGAACAGTGACTCCTCGCGCGCCATCTGGGTGTAGAACACCACCTGAAACAGCAGATCGCCCAGTTCATCCCGCAGCTCATCCATGGCCTCCCTCTGAATAGCATCAGCCACCTCATAGGCCTCCTCAATGGTATGGCGGGCGATACTGGCAAAGGTCTGCTCTCTATCCCAGGGACAACCTGATACCGGGTCGCGCAACTGCTCCATTATCTGTATCAACTTGTGCATCTGTTCTCCAAAGGTATTATCTGGCTTAGAATGACAGAGAGCGGCAGATGCGGCAATGAAACATACGCTCAACCGCTACCCTCTTACCCCGCCAGACGAGAAAAAAATAATTCCAGTGTTATAATGAGGCATAAAATTATGCACGCATTCTCCTCCCGGCCAACGGTAGAGGAGATTTTTTGATACAGGTACTAGTACTCCAACAAGGTTATATTGACGGATACAGCGTTACTGTGGTGTTGCGCAACAAGGCACAGCACGCAGGCAATGGCCTTAGTCCTTGTTAAGTGCTGTAACGCCGTGGCGGGACACCACAGTAACGCCCGAAGGGTTGGCCTGTCAGCGTCCATGGCTGCGTTATGCCTCTTGTTAAGGACTAAGGCCATTAACTGCGAGGCATGCCTTGCCCTGAACACTGACAGGCCAACTGTGTCCGTCAATATAACCTTGTTGGAGTACTAGTTTGTAATGGCCAGAATAACCCCCCTGATAGCACTCCTGATAACACTCCTGATTGTTCCTGCCAGCCACTCATGGGCGGGACAATACGCACGCACCAAGCCGGAAAAGTTTAGTGTGGACGATAAAGGCGCCACCTTTGATTTTTGCTATAACTGGAGCTGTACCGATATCATGGATGTCCGCCTGGACTCCAAATTCCTAGACTCCATAGCAGCCAAGATCAATCGCTGTGCAACCTCCGCCGAGCAGGAGCTGTTGGCGATAAAATTCGCCATCCGCGACATGGAGAATCAAATCCTGGCTGACAAAGAATTCCTGGTAGGCGATATTGCCGGCAATGAACTGGATAAAACGCGCGAGGGGCGCCTCGACTGCGTGGATAACTCGAGCAATACCAATGTCATGCTGCATGTCCTGGAGAAGCGCAAACCATTCAAGTACTGGACTGTAGACGAGCCAGTGGGTAGCGGTATCTTCCGGCCACACTGGACCGCAACGGTAAAGACCAAGGATAAAGGGTTTCTGGAGAAGTATCGTGATTCAACCAGGATCGGCAAAAAAGCCTACACCGTATGGACCGTGGATACCTGGCTTACCACCTTCGCATTTAACCCATTCCTGATGGAGATAAACGACTGGACAAGTGATCTTGACCCATGGGGTAACCAGATATATCGCGAGTTGTACCATCAAAAGATCGAATGCTGGGGGCCAGAGACCCCGAGATCCAGAGAGGACGTACCTCCAGCTTAGTCTGTCTCTTCGATTTGCTTATACGCTCGCTCCAGCAATTCGGTTAATCCGATATTCAGCCGACGATCTGCCAATTCCAGGACGGGCCTGAGCTCCAACAGCAGTCGACCCAACTGTTGGTCATTAACCTGATCCACCCCACCGGCCTGGATATGCCGCATCAACTCGGCACTGCGCTCTATATCCATCCCCGCTGGTGACGCTCCTGCTCCGGCATCTTCCGGCACATCTAGTTCGCCATAACTCACAACTTGATTGGCACCTGCGGACACGGCCTGCCCCAGGGCTTTCTCCGCCATGCCAATCAGCCTGTGAACGCTCAAGTTGCAGCCAGCATCAAACACCGACATGCCAGCGCTGACGCTGAACTTAATATGCTCACCTGCATACTTTAGAACCATGTCATCCAGGTCCTTGCGGACCCGTTCGATGGCCAGACTGCCACCCACACGGTTGGTCATGGGAAATACCAGTCCAAATCTGGCCTGATCAATACGGGCGGCAAGGTCTTCCAATCGGGTGGACTGTTTGATCCGCTTGCCTACTTGAAATAACAGCTGGAGAAATACTTTACTTCCCAACTTATCCAGTAGCTCCCGATAACGATCTATCTCCAGCACGGCCAGTGAGAACTCAATATTATGCCTTGCGGCCAGGGTTAGATTTCGTTCTGCATGTAGCTGGAAATAGTTTCTGCCGGCAAGCCCGCTTATAGGATCGAGCTCTGTATCCTGCTCCAGCCGCAAAATCTGCTGCTGATAACTTACATATGCAGCCACCCGGCCACGCAACACAGATGGATCAAACGGCTTGAGAGCAAAATCTGTTGCTCCCTCCTTCAACAGCTGCTCCCTTAAATCTTCTGCGTCCTCTTCTCCAGAGATGATTATTATTGGCAGGTTGATAAACCTTGGATCACTGGCTCCTCTTACCTGTCGCAAAAACTGATGTCCATCCATACCCGGCATCTGTAGATCGCAGAACACCAGGACAATATCCCGTTCTGCCTGCAACATCTCCCAGGCCATCTCGGCACTCTTGACCGCATGTACAGTGTATTTATCTCCAAGTATCTTATTAATGCTCCAGCGCACTACCTTGGAGTCATCCACTATCATTATCTGCGGCACTTTTGATCTGGCCAGTTCTGTAACCATTCAGCCTTTTTCCCGATAGAGTCCCGATAGGGACATCCACAAGCAGATGAGAACAAATCACATCTTTACCAATATCTAGAGTTATCGACAGGGAGGGGGAAACCTGAAATCCCAGCACAACCATACGTAAAATACCAATTACAAAACCAAGTAACATCCGATTAACTTCATGATTGCCTAGACGCTGCCTCATATCTACTGGCAGCAACACTAGCCGCAGTTGCTATACTATTGGCGAAGATGTTGCGTCCCAAAACCAAATAACTGCTGCGACAAGGTAGGAATAAAAAATATGCAATACTTGAAACTGGCTGTAGTAATAACACTGCTTGTTATTTTCTCCGGCTGCTCCGAAGGCACTGACAGTAAGACCCAAGCCAAACCGCAACAAGATCATATCTGGAAGCAACAGACCCAAGCGATTGAACGGGCCAGAGAGGTGGAGTCGGTGGTGTCAGATTCGGCTAAAAGAAGACTTGAGGAGACTGAGCGACAGACCAAGTAGCCTGGTAACTTGACCAAGCATTCACTCCGATTCCAGCAGTGCCCGCATCTCGTCGAATCTTGCACGCTCTGAGGAGTGCACTTTCGGATATTTCAAGTCCAGGCCCTGCAAAGTCCTGACAATAGTCTCGGCAACACACACCCGCATATACGCCTTATTATCCGCAGGGATGGCATACCATGGAGCCCAGGGGCGTGAGGTGACGGATAAGGCCTGTCCATAGGCCTGCATATAGTCATCCCAGAAACCACGCTCTCGCACATCCCCCGTCGCGAATTTCCAGTTTTTTTCCGGCTCATCTAAGCGTGACAGAAAACGCTGCCGCTGCTCCTCTTTCGAAACATTCAACCAGAATTTCAGGATGATGGTGCCATTTCTGGCCAGGTGCAATTCATGCTCGCGGATGGAGGAGAATCTCTGTTCCCATAAATCATCACTGCGCGTATGATCCGGAAGTTTCTGCGCATCCAGATACTCAGGATGCACCCTGACCACCAAAACCTCTTCATAATAACTGCGATTGAATACGCCAATGCGCCCTCGCTCCGGCAGACAGCGTGAGGTACGCCAGAGAAAATCATGATCCAGTTCAGTGGCACTGGGCTGCTTGAACGAGTAGACCTGGCAACCGGCAGGATTAACACCACTCATAACCGCTCTTATGGTTCCATCCTTGCCCGCCGCATCCATGGCCTGAAATATCAGCAGCAGGGAGTGATTATCATTGGCATAAAAAACCCGTTGCAGCCGCTGGATTTTATCTACCCATTTATCCAACTCACGCCTAAGGTTCTTTTTTCCATCAACATCCTCCGAAGGAGAGGTTGGCATTCCCCCAAGTTTGAATGACCCATCGAACGGCACAAGATATTGGCTATCTACTGCTTCGATCACAGGCTTCTCCGGATATGAATCAAACAGTGTCTATTACGCATCGAACTTACGCTCTATGTCGTCCTTGGACATGGGTCTGGCAAAATAGAAACCCTGCCCAGCACAATTCCCGTTATCCATGAGGAAGTCTTTTTGGGCCTCGGTCTCAACCCCTTCTGCAGTAACACTCAACCCCAGACTGGAAGCAAGACCGATCACTGCCTTAATTACAGCGGAATTACTTTTCTCGCCACTAATCCCACGAATAAACGAGCGATCAATCTTCAATCTATCAATCGGAAGTTGCTTTAGATATAACAGAGATGAGTACCCCGTGCCAAAATTATCAATAGTGACGTTTACCCCACGTTGTTTTAGCCGCTCCAATACTGCAACTGCCTGACCAGAGCCATCCGAGAAGATTGATTCTTTGACCTCCAGCTCCAGGTTGGATGCAGGGAATCCGGTATCATCCAGAAGTCTTACAACATTCTGTTCATATTGAGTATCTGCCAAGTCGGCAGTTGCGACATTTACACATAGACGCTGGCTATAAAGCTGCTGATCAAGCCATAACCTTCCCTGTGTCATAGCCTTGTGCAGTATCCACTGGCTCAGTTGCGTCATCATCCCGGAATCTTCCGCTGACTGAATAAAGCTCGTAGGTCCAAGGACGCCCATTTCCGGATGCTCCCAGCGAACCAACACTTCCATACCTATAATCTTTCCACTCTGTATCTCTATCTGCGGTTGAAAATTCAGAATGAACTCGTCTCGTTCTAATGCCCTTTTAATACTGGACTCCAACAGTACGCGTTCAAATGCCACCGTTGCCAGATTCTCACTATAAAAGGCATAACCATTTCTTCCGGAATCCTTAGCCCGGTACATTGCAATATCTGCATTTTGCACAAGCTCATCTGACGTAGCAGAATCATCAGGAAAAATACTGATTCCGATACTTGTGCCAATATAATATTCATTCCCCAAAAGCACGAATGGATCGGTAAACGCCTTCAATATTTTCTCTGCCACCAGTGCGGCATCTGCCGCTTCTTCAATCTCCTCTACCAGTATGGTGAACTCATCACCGCCGATTCTAGCTATTGAGTCATCCATGCGCACAGTTGATGCAAGCCGCTCACCAACTGCCTTCAAGAGTTCATCGCCAACTTTGTGTCCACGACCGTCATTAATCAGCTTAAATCTATCCAGATCAAGAAACAGCAGAGCCAACTTAGAGTTTTTCCGGGATGCGTGTTTTATCGCATGCTCCAGCCGCGCATTAAATAATAGCCGGTTAGGTAGCTCGGTAAGAGGGTCATGATGCGCTAGATAATCCAGTCTCTCCTGGGATCTTTTTTGATTAGTGATATCGGAAAAGATCGAAATGTAATTCACCGGCCAGCCATCCTTGTCCCTGATTACATTGATGGTCACTCTAGCTGGAAACACAGTTCCGTTCTTACGCCTGTTCCAAAGTTCACCCTGCCACTCGCCAGTATTGTTTATGGAATCCCACATCTCCTTGTAGCATGCCTTATCTTGCTTCATTGATCTCCATATTCTTGGGGTTTTACCTAGCAACTCACCTCGGGTAAACCCGAGAATCTCCTCCGTCGCTCGGTTAACTTCAAGGATGCGCTCTTCCGCGTCAGTAATTACAATCCCCTCTGCGGTATGCTCAAATACTTCAGCGTAGAGACGCAGGTCGTCCACTCGCTTATGCAACTCATCTTCAGTTTTCTGTAGCTCGCAACGGATTTGCACTATATCAGTGACATCGTTTACTACGCTCACCACGCCAAATATGTTCTCCCGATCATCTTTGAGTGGGGCATAGTTACCCATTACGTGGCTAATGCCCTGGAACTCACCTTCCATTAGCTTATCGTTAAACATTACAACTTCATCGGCCAGACATCTTTCGATCAATCCAATGTGGCGCTCTAGGAATGACGCTGGCAGTACATCATCGATTTTAACGTCCTTTGTCTCATGCAGCGATAGATCACATGTATCTTCGAAGGATTTGTTGGCGGCCAAATAACTTCCATCAAGATCGAAAGCAGCAATCCACATTGGTGCGGCATCAATAATTGATCGAAGCAGATTGTGACTTTTCTGTAATGCAATCTCGGCCTCCTTCCTTGCCGTCACATCCTGTACTGTTCCGAACACTCTTATCAGTTGATTATTATCATCAAATACCTGCTCAGCAAATACGGAAACATATCGCACCTCAGCTTCCGCACTGACTATTCTTAACACCAAATCTTCGGTTTTCTTACCGCGCCTGTCCGTCAGTGAATCCCTGATAAATTGCTTAATAAATTTCCTGTCGTCTGGATGTATGCGTGAAAGAAATAGCTTTTTGGTTATTTTGGTGGAGCGCGAACTGACTACAAATATCCCATAGGTCACACTCGACCATTCAATGGCTCCTGTTGAAAGCATATAGCTCCAGCTTCCCACCTGAGACATCTCCTGATTTCGACAGTCTTCGGCTGCCCTCATGGCAATTATTTTCTGCAATCGTTTGTTGCCTGATTTGAGTTTCTCCCGGTTCGAGTGATATTCCAGGACAACTGCTAAGATGTTTGCGCAACTGTTGATAATAGAATTGCGGCCATCTGGAAGATCATCCAGCGAACCCTTTGTAACCACCAAATTACCAAAATGCTCATCTCTAATAATGAGCTTTACATACTGAGCATCAGACTGTTGGACATTGGCCTCATACCGAAACTCAACACCCAAACCTGATACATTGATTACATCGATAAATGATTTAACTGCGCTCCGCGCATTCTCCGCACGAAACAGATGAACTATCAGGGGAAGAATTTTATGTACGGAGATCAACTTTTGCATTTCTGCACACTCAGGAGGATCCTACGTAACACAGGACGCTACGAGGGACTCGATCCATGTGGAATCCGTACCCGTTATTCAGACCACAGGTGGTCGAAAGCGGATAAATCCTAGAGGCAATCAGCACGCCGACCTCTCCTGACAATTGATGTCTAGAAAGACCAGATTGCACTTTTTTATTAAACACATCGGTGTATATCGTCCATATATTACAAACTTGTTATTATTCATATTCAATATTCCTTTAATTAAACCATCCATAACCGACGCTCACAGAACAGTCAGGTATAAGCTGACCGATACGTCATTCCGTCGGGAGATAACAATGAAGTACGCCAAGACACATTTGAATCCAGGAAAATATCTTAATTATGTCTTATTCTATTTTACCGAGCACACAGTGGCTTCAAATCCATAATATCCGCGCCCGCAATTCATGCTTCTAGTTCCCATCTTCGCTCAAATGACTCTAATAATTATGCTCACACTTAAAATACCTGTTTGGACTTGTAAAACTTTACAGAACAAGTCTTAGCTAACACTATGATTCAGGTCAGATACTCTTCATTGTCCCGAGAATTAAACTAATAATTTAGCGGTATCTGGGAATAGAGAGACAGTATGTCCATATTGCAGTACCAAGTTAGCTTAGATTTGACTGTAACCCAGGCAGTTGATGCACATCTTCTTTGGCTTGTTTGGGACAGTTACTCGTCAACAGGCGGGAGACCATCTTTAAGCTAATGCCCCCTTTATCCAGCGATCAAAACCGAGTTTCATCATCTGGTATGTGCACTTCTATATTGCTCGTTTCATCACTTCTTAGAATATTCAGACTCCTATCCCGTACACCTTTTCTTATCTGTATATATCTATCCGCTAACCTAGTCAACGCACCATAGCTAGCTGGCTTCAGTCAATAAATATTTCGATATAGCACATATTGAGTTATGTCATAAAATAGGGGTGTACCTGGAGCAAGGCAACTCGCTGCCCTAATTGCACCTCTGAGTTGTCTGACGCCTAGGGAAGCTAAGATTAATTCCATTTTTGTCATCCCAGCGTATGCTGGAGAAGTGGTGCATATATGCACCGTTTACGGACCAAAGGAGGAATGACGGATTAATCAGAAATTTCCTAACTTATTTTCTCAAATGAAACCACGATGGCACTCTCAGAGTGCTCTGTCTGGCTTCTATGGGCGTTCTGCTAGAAGGTTCTATTGGTGGAATGAACAAATAACACCGGACATTCGTCACATGTTAATTGTCGGGTTTGGTAAGTCTGTATAGCAGCTTATCGTAGGCCATGGAACCCCAAAGCGGATGAGCAATGGCCTCTCGAGCCAGATCCTTATCCAGGACATCTTTACTCAGTTTACCAACACCGTCGTAACGGAACTGAACTGGTTCCTTATCCGGTTGCAGTACAATCACCTGATCGCCCTTCATGTAGGCCTGATTGCGATCAAACTGCATGATGGCACGGCCGGTGAAATCCATAGGACGACGGGTCAGATCAAAGCCGATCATAGGGTGTTCCGTTTCCAACCCCATCAGTGACAGAAGCGTCGGCGCCAGATCTATCTGACTTACTATGCGTTTGTCACTCTGCGGCTCAACCCCATCCCCAAGGATCAAACCTGCTATACGAAAGTTGTCGATCGGTACCAAGTCGGCACCACCCACCCGTGCATCATGATCGGCAACAATCAAAAACAGAGTGTCTTTCCAATAGCCTGAGTCCTTTGCCATACCGATGAACTTACCGATGGAATAGTCTGCGTATTTTATTGCGTTGTGTACCGTGTAAGCTGGTTGATCATAGGGTTCGATTCGCCCTGAAGGATATTCAAAAGGATCATGATTCGAGGAGCTGAAAACTAGACTGAAAAATGGTTTATTCTGTTTGTGTAATTGTTCAAAAGTCTGGTGCGCCTTATTAAACAGATCTTCATCAGACACTCCCCAAGTGGCAGTAAAGACCGGGGAAATGTAGTCACGCTCATCAATAACCCGGTCAAATCCATTACCCAGGAAAAAGCTGCTCATATTGTCAAAATGGCCTTCACCACCGTAGATAAAACTAGTGTCGTAACCATTTTCTCTAAGCAGTTGCGCGATAGTAAAAAAATTCTGCTGTGACTTTGGCAGCTTAACCACACTGCGCGCAGGGGTAGGAACAAATCCGGTTATAACCGCCTCGATTCCTCTGATTGAGCGCGTACCTGTGGAATAGAGCTGCTCAAACAACCATCCCTGTTTCGCCAACTTGTCGAATTCCGGTGTGAGTGGCATTCCCCCGAGACTACCAACATAACGGGCACCCAAACTCTCTTCCAGAATAATCACCAGATTCTTTGGACGAGCTAGTTGCACACTTGGAGATTGTCGATGGAGCGATGGAAATAATTCGGAGGTAAATTGCTCGTTTGGAATACCCATAGCCTTACGTATTTCCGCTATCACCACATCATCACTCAGTTTTGGATAGACACTGACTGAACTAATCTCGTCCTTCATGCTATAGACGGAGTAAAGCATTGAGTATGTTGAATTTAGCGTCAGCCCATTGACCAACGGATCTTTGGAAAATGCTGTATAGCTTGGATTTATCGGGCGATGCTGAAGCGTAGAACGTGCCGCCAGCAACACCAAGAATAGCAAAGCAATAGCCCCAACCGGGCGAGCATACCAACGGGGTTGAGAACCTTTAGCGCTACTATGACGTCCGAAGATAAGCCACCCAATATACAAAGTAGCTATGCTGACAACCGCTGCAAAAATCAACTCTGCCCGATGCCCACTCCAAAGCATAGAAAAAACTTCACGCGGATAGATCAAGTACTCGGCAAACAGATAATTGGGACGCAGATCGTACTCTATGATAAATGAAGGGGTGGATACCTCCATAAACACAATCAGCCAGAGCCCAAGAGTTAGCCAACTGCGGCACAAGATATTCCACATGGAGTTTAAAAATGGAATACCTGACAGCAATAGCGTTAGTACTGCTGGAATACCGGCCAACACGCTTATCAGCACCAGGTCGATGCGTACGCCATAACCCAAAATCTGCCACCAGCCATCAACCTCGCCTACGCGATCGGCCTGCCACAACATCAGACAGATTCGGCTCACAAGCAAAAACAGTATGGAGATTATGGCAAACATGCCGAACTGTCTTAGTGGCTGCATAAGCCGCGAGGAAGAAAGAGTGATTGAGCGCAACTGCGGATGAACCTAAATAATTTATGGAAATAGTGCGAAATGCCGTCTGACATAGACCCTAGAAACTAAACTAATACCATTGTATAGCACTTTTAGCGCCGCTCCCACATCAAATTAAATATATGATCAGATACGGGGTTCCATCTCTATGCCCAATGGGATCTATGCCAGTCAGCACATCGAATTAAAAGGTTCAGGGCATCCCGACCAACATGCCGGTGGATTTCTACAACAATCCGCAGACTTTCGTTCCCACTGCAGATTTAAACTGAACATCTCTGGACTGCAGGATGGGAGCCTCATACCGGATTGCCAAGGGACGGACGGTGTAATGCCGGACTCGAAGCGTGATACCGCTACATTGTCATCAGCACCAACAGATACAGGAAAGCACTTCTTCTATAACCACAATCAACTGCGCTTTATCTTAAACTGCACTTTATCTTAATTAGTGCGGATAAATTGAGCAGATCCACAACAAACTCAGTTGATTCTGATCAAGATATCAAAGAAAAAACTATTAATCGGCCAATAAAAAAGCATACAATGGTGATGCATAACTTGGCGGATGTATCAACCGCAAAAAAAGGCCAGGATGCCATATCTTTTTATATTCTTACCGTATGGGCGTACTACACCATGGAGACATTTATTAAATGGACCGATGAACTGAGTGTCGGCATCGAAGAAATTGACAGGCAACATAAAGTGCTTGTCGGTCTGATCAACAAAATGCACGAAGCCATCCACAAACGCCACGGCAGTGACGTGGTCGAAGAGATCCTGGCAGAACTGGCCAACTACACCATCATCCACTTCGCGACAGAAGAGAGTGTAATGGTAATCCTCGGATATCCTGAGTATGAAGAGCACCATGAGATTCATGAAGAACTGGTGGGGCAGGTTATTGAACTGCAGAAGAAAGTAGCATCGGGTAAGACATCTGTCAGCTTCGAATTACTGCACTTCCTCAAGATCTGGCTGACCAAGCACATTCTGAACGAAGATATGGCGTACAGCGATTTTTTCATCGCGGCCGGAGCGAATAAGAAAACGAAAAGGAGATCCTGGCTGAAGAAGCTCGTCTTTGGAGGTTGATGGGATCGGCTGAGTTGTTTTGGGCGCTAAGATCCTTACAACAACCCCCACCATTAACCGCCTTCACCACCAGGTCCGATTTCTAACCGACGCAATCCAGTGTGACCAATATCCGCCGGATGATGGTCACAGTCCCGCTTTGCCATACGTATGAATGCGAAGAAGTTGAGCACATTGAAAGCTGTGTGTCAGCTAAACAACCGAAGCTGGCCTGGACTCAATGACCAGAAAAAATAACCAAGGCCAATAGCGCCAACCGCAGGCGGTAAAACAGCACTTATTGGCCTCGCTGACTCTTTACAGAATCACCACCCCTCAGACACGGAACTGTCGAACGACTTTATCCAACTCTTCCGCCGCTCCGTGAACCTCGTCGCTTGCCGCCGCAGTCTGGCTTGCACCTTGCGCGGTGGAATCTGTAGTTTCGCTTATTGATTGGATATTACAGGTAAACTCCTGCGCTACCACACTCTGTTCTTCAGCTGCAGTCGCAATTCTGGAGTTCATATCAGTGATGGCATTTACCGCCGAGGTGATCGCCTCCAGCGCTGCACTCGCCTTGCTGGACTCATCGACGCTGTTAGTAGCCTGCTGCATCCCCTCACCCATCACGGCTACCGCCTTATCAGACGCATTTTGCAGCTGCTCGATAGTTTCGCGGATCTCCTGAGTCTCTTTTTGTGTGCGCTGCGCCAGCGTTCTGACTTCGTCCGCCACCACGGCAAAACCGCGCCCCTTGTCACCGGCCCGCGCCGCTTCAATAGCAGCGTTCAGTGCCAACAGATTAGTCTGTTCTGCAATTCCAGTTATGGCTTCAAGAACATGCCGAATGCTTGCAGTGCCTTCTGCTAGATTCTTCACTACCTCTGTAGCGTTTTCAACCCGCCCTGCCAAAGCATCAATGGCATTCACAACCCGGCCTACAACCTGCTTGCCCGATGTCGCTTCATTCTGAGCCTCCACTGCTGCAACCTTCGCATTTTCAGAGTTGAGTGCTACCTCTCTAGCTGCTGCACTCATCTCATTGATTGCCTGGGTCAATTGCTGAGTTTGCGCCTGTTGGCTGGAAATATCCGAACGCGTCCGGTTGGCTACTTCAGATAGCTGCTCGGACGAACCGCTAAGCTGGCGTGTGGTAATAGCAAGGCCACTAACGGTATCACGAAATTTGTGCAACATTTCATTCACCGCATGGCCCACATCTCTAAACTCATCATTTGAGCCTAGGTGAACACTAAGACTCAGATCAGAATCAGTGGACACCTTTGTCATAGTGCCGTGCAGTTTCTTGAGTGGAGTTATCACCACGCGCTTCAGAATCACACCAACCAAAACCAACCCAACCAGGAAAATAGCTGCGTTTATACCAACCGACATCCAAAACTCTCTTGTAACTTCATCATCAAGATGCGCAAGAGAATAATCCAAACGAATCGCACCCAGCACGCTGTTTTCTGGTACAACATGGCAGCTCAGGCAATTGGTACCATTGTGATCTTTAACGGCAAAAAAAGGCTGTACAATGGTCAGAATACGGTCACCACCGGTTTGCCTAAGCTCTTGAATGTGCTCACCCTTCAGGCCACGTTCATCAAACGCAGTTACTGGCTTCTCTGTCTCAAATCCCGCCCCGAAGACCTTAGTGACAGCTTCACCACGCAATACGCGCACATCGACTACTCCCTCCCGGGCTAGGATTTTATCTCGCAGGAGTTCCCGAGTTGGCATACCTCCGCTGAACATCATGGCATTCAAGCTATCCATGTAACTGTTGATGATGTCAGTGGCTCGGTTTTCCGACCAAACACGTCCCCGCTCTCGTTGCTGACTGGACGAATAACTTGTCACCAAAACCATAGCCAACAGGAATACCACAGCCATGGCCAGCAGAATTTTGACTTGTACGGACATTCGATGCTTCATTTTGCTGCCTACTCTCGTGTCAGTTATCACTCTACGAATAAGGAGTATGGATTTATATTTATCTCGCCCTGGAGATCCGCATGCCCCATAACCCCAACCAGCTTAATTTTATGCCTTAGTCGTTAGTAAACCATCTATATAACTGTATTCTATGGTAGATAACGGCACCCACTGCAATATCTTTAGTACTTATTTTCGTGTTATCCAAGGCCACATGGCTTAGAAACAGGCACAGACGCAGCAATCAAAAATCGCACGTAGCTGTGCCTGATTGGCTCTATTTTTGAGTCATTATCCAGGTAATGACGGTCTTGATATCTTCAATCGGAGCCGGACTTGCCGGCATTGGCACCGTCCCCCAGTTGAAGTCATTCTGGCTGCCGGCTTTTACTTTAGCGGCAAGCTGATCCACGGCCCCGTCCTGACCCGCATATTTTGCTGCAATATCCTTAAAAGAAGGGCCCACCAATTTGGCATCTGCCTTGTGGCAACCCAGGCAGCCTGATTTTGCCGCGGCGGCTTGGTCAGCGTTTACGGTCCCGCTGAACGCACTCAGCAGGATCATGCTAACAGCTAGTCGAAGAGTGTATCTCATTGTAATTTGACTCCATTAACGGGAGGGGTTGGACACATTCGGTCGAGTAACAGCAGCACCACCTCTTCATCCTGAATTGATTGAAACCTACCTTCAATGGTTGCAACACCCATAACCCTTATTAGCTTGATTTTGAGTACTAATCATGGTGAAAACCATCATTCTCACCTGATGTACTGGGATAGATAGCGGCATCTCCTTATATATCTTTAGTCACTGCTGTCCCGTTAACTAAAATCCGTCATGCCGGGCTTGACCCGGTATCCAGTAAGTCGTTAATAAACCTGGATTCAGGATCAGCAAAAAACGCTGTCCGGAATGACAGGGCTCTTTTTTGATTTTCATGTCTCCTAGGCTTCTATACATCCTTCTGGCTTTTATCAATAAGGCTTCTAACCGAATTCACCGAAAGTTAACGGGACAGCAATGATCTTTAGTACCTATTTTCGTGCCAAATACATTCAGACCAGACCTACTCACCTACCGCTGACCAGGGATAGCATAGAGATGATCATCTGGGGGATTACGGGCTCTTCTCAGGCACCTGTCCACGAGCCATCGTAGACCAGCGTTTCCCATTCGGTGAGAAAATCATGGGTAATCGGCTTGGCCAGACCCAACGCCCTCATCATTCTCACCAGCATATGGCATGAGTTCTGCCTCCAGTTGCGCCAGCGAATGCTGCATATCTTCCTTCTGTGACTTTAGTATCTCAGGCATCCATCTCATCACCTATGAGAGTTCTGACATGACCTACTGGCAGATGAAATTCTGCTGCATCAAAAAGGTTGTCGCAGCCCTCTATCCATGCTGCGAGGGTAAAACTAAGCGTTCCGCCATAGAGATAGATTACATTTGGAATATACGGGAGTTTTGATTGGAGAAGATTGAGCGCGTGTATGCCAGCACCCTCGTCCGTAAGCAGGGTATTACCGACACCGAGTATCAGGGTTTCAGCAGAATCCATTCAACAAAGCCCTCCCGTGAAATGCCCCAAGACTGCCGCCGAACAATTATGCCAACAAGCGTATTCTCTTTACTTAATTGTGATCATCATTAATATTAGACCATAGCAGTTCAATGTACAGATAAGCACCATCGAAACGGTGAAGAGGTTACGCTTACCATGTGTTTAGGCATCCCGATGCAAATCAAGGAAATCAATGGATTCGTCGCGCAATGCGAGGCCAAGGGGGTGCAGCGCGAGGTAAACCTGTTTATGATGCAAGAGCAACAGCTCAACATTGCTGATTTTGTTGTGGTACATGTGGGTTATGCCATTCAGAAAATCTC